>Ga0102815_10000312_pt1 | contig 34892 bp, 38 predicted proteins | sample ColrivemetaGS759_FD_79113 | JGI IMG/M metagenome (GOLD analysis project Ga0102815, IMG submission 79113) | Estuarine microbial communities from the Columbia River estuary - Ebb tide ETM metaG S.759 | ecosystem: Environmental > Aquatic > Marine > Intertidal zone > Estuary | place: USA: Columbia... | reverse complement strand
TCCTGTGCGCAATTCGTCATAACCCACTACATTAGTTGCTAAAGTACATTGTCCACGCGTGTTACAGTGTTGCATTGTTTCTTTTTTTCTTGTTCGGTAGTATTTAAGTCACAGATATTTTTTTTTGCTATTGATGAAAAGAAATCTGATACGCGCTGTTCCATTTCACCATCAATATTTTCAGCCTTCACAGTTTTAATGTTATTACACTTTAACTTTCCAAATTCGTATTCACTGATAACCCACCTTTTATCTCGTAAAAATGCTTGTGGTCCATGAAGTAATTCATGTCCATTGAAATAACATTGATGAGCAGTTCTTATCCGTAGATAAGTCATATTCTTCTTTAAGAAAACCTTTCTTTGAACTATTAAAGCCGCTTTGTATGTCGTTTTACAAATGAGACAAATATTTTTGTAATCTTTTAAACTTGACAGGTTGGAAAACACAATTATCCAAGTATCCCTTGTCAACATGTTTAAGTATTCTGTCAAAAAAAAAAATCTCATCATTTTAGTAAAAGAAAAAAAATGTCGCTTTATGATTCTCCGTTGGAAATAACTGAGTCTGAACTCGGAAAGTTAAAAGGTCCTGGATATGTTAAGTTTTATGCTCATTGGTGTCCGCACTGTGTTAACAAGAAAGAATCTTGGAAATCACTCCGAAAGTCTGGAAAAGCGGGAAATATTCATGCTATAGATTGTGCTTTAGATAAAAACCGTGCTGTATGTATGGTACATGATATTAAGGGATATCCTACAGTAAAACGAATTGATTCATCCGGAAAGTTGTGGAACGCCACTTAAGAAGAAGCCATGAAAAAACAATCTGGTGGTGGTGGGAAAGCAAGAAAATCTCCAAAAAGAAAATCTCCAACAAGAAAAAGAAAATCTCCGAAAAGAAAAAGAAAATCTCCACAAAGAAAAAGAAAATCTCCAAAAAGGAATTAATTTTGAAAAAAAGGTCTAACGAACTTCATTGGAATTGGAACTCCCAAGAAATGTTTTTTTTTCAAATCAAAAAAAAAATATGAAAAATTGAAATGAGGGCTTGTGTAAGTTTTTTTTTCTTTTGGTACAAAACTCAAGCACTAATAGGGTCACATACAACATCTTGTCAATATTCTCGGTAACGAGAATTCGACCAAAACTTTTGTAGCAAATCTTGATCGTTTACCAATCATTAATGAAGCAGCAGCAAATCTGATATCTGTGAATGTGTTGGGAAAAATCAGGCAGTTGAAAAGTGAATTTGAAGAAGATATGCAAACAGAATTGGGGAATATCACGTAAGTTTTTTTTTTGAAAATCAAAAAATAATTTTGAAATCTTATTTCTTTCAAGGTACAAGGAATTTGAGAGTGGTTGCGAAGGGATTATTCTGGAAGTTTGTGCAGCAATTTATGGAAGTCAACTTTTGGGAAAAGAGCAGTGCACGATAACTTGGAAGGAAAATCTCGAATTCAGAAATCTTTTTCAGACATTGAATCCTCGCGAGTTTATACTACGTAGGATTATAATCCCTGAAGTAGTTGATCACCTGAAATCAATTTGGACGATACCACTTTTTAAGTGTTGGACCCCAGCAAATCACAAAATCTTTTATATGGACCAGAAAATGGCTGTTCAGGAGCTTTATTACTGCTGGATTCTTTCTAGGAAAGAAGAATCATCAATCTTATCAATGCTACCTTTAGAAGTTGTTGAACAGATTTCGAACTGGTTATGTGTTCCTCCATTTCGAATTTTGAAACGATGTAGTCATTGTGCAAAAATAGGCACGACCGAGATACAATTAAGCCGATGTAGTCGATGCAAAATAGCACGGTACTGTAGTAAGCAGTGTCAGTCAAAAAATAGTCATTATCACAAACCTTTGTGTGATTTAGCTACAAATCCTAATGCTTTTTCCGAGTACTTGAAAGATCTTATCGATGACGATGGCCGAGTTGGTTTGGTCTATGGGACATCATGTTATACACACAAATTAACGAAGTGCCTTAAGCATGCATTGGATAAAAGCACCCAATAAACTGACTCCAATAATACGGGAGAAGTCAAGATTTGTCTTGAAAAGGTACTTAATGAGAAGAGCAACAAGCAATCCGCACATAAATCCTTTTGTGATGCACTCGACAGTCAGACCGTTAAATGATCCAAAATTCTCCAGAACCAACTCTCCTTGGGTGGAATAAGCAGGTGCGCCAGGATAATGGAATACAGCATCCAAAGGCTTCAGAGGTCCAATAGGGTCCCAAGCGTTTCCCAACTTACGGCAATTACGTACCTTATCGAGACATTGGCGTTGAAGTCCAGCATCATGAATTCCAACGCAGCATTTCAACAGTTTTTCGCAATCCTGACCATCATTATTGATCATGACGCATTCATTATGAGATTGATCGATTCCGCAGCAGCCAGACATTTTTATTTTTTTTTTTCGGTTACTAATCAGGTCAAAGATTTTTTTATTTTATAATCAAAAAGATTTATTTTCTACTACTTCTCATAACAGAAACAAAAAATGGGAGCAAATGTGTCAAAAACCACTCAAGAAATTGAAACGATTATCAAAAATACCAGTAACTATGATTGTACGAACAGCTCAACGATTGACAACAGCATAACAGGGTTCAGACTTTTTGGTGAAGGATTGGATTGTGGAGATATTACTATAGGAAACAGGGCAACCACTTCTCAAGTATGTGATCTTGATATTGCTGCAACTGCTGTTGCTAATGCGGCGCAATCATTAGCAACAAGTCAGGAACTTGGGCTTGCATTGCCTGGAGCCAATGTAGATATGTCAGAATCAGAAATCAAAACGGTCATTGAAAACACAATTAATGCTAAATGTGGAAATGCCACAGACATAAAAAATACAATAGATGATGCTCAAATTATCCTGACAACCTATCAACCTTGGCCTTGGTCAACACCTGTTCGCCCTTCATGTGATTCCATCAATGTGATAAATGAAGCCAATGTCCAACAACAATGCATTTCAAAATTAGTTTTGGATGCTGCAAATAAGGTAACACAAGAAGCAGAGAAAAAGCAGAAGAGTGATGCTCTTGGAAGTTTAGGAAACTTAGCTCTTCTTGGTCTATCCCCTTGTATCATTATTGTCATCATTATCATCATTGGAATGCTGAAACCAAAGAAAGGTTCTTCTGGTGGAGAAGGAAGTGCCTTGGATGCCATAAACAAAGGACAAGGTACAGGTGATGGTGGAGAAGGTGGTCCAAGCAAGATGCAACAACTTGCTGAAATGGGTAAAGGAGCTTATGTGGAAAATAAAAAGGGGAGAGGAGCAGCTGGTTGGATTGGTAATAGATTCAAAGAATTCACTAAAAATGGTGGAGGAGGCTCATCCTTATTTACAGGAGAACTTCCCATCTTTGTTGTACTTATTATGGCATTAGTATGGTATGGTGTTATGACAGATCCCCGCCGTCAACGTCGTTAAATTTGTGAAATTCCTTTTTAAAAAAGATGGGTCAGGTGGAGTCACATATTGACGATTTAAATTGGTGTGGTGATGACGACCAAGATATTGTTAAGAGCGTCACAACTATCTATGATGATCAGATTGAAAAAGATGTAATTACTTATTTATTTTATGATACTGGGCGCCCTGATGGAAAGATAGTTGTAAATAGGTTCGATTGTAGTAGAATTCTAACGCGCAGAAGATGTGCACTATATTTACACCACACGTTTCCGATGCGGGATTTTTCTAAAGATAAAGTCGAGCGCTGTTATCAGATCTTTAAACTATTGGCTCTCAAATCAAATGGGTTCTATATGATGTCAGCTGAAATGAACGAGATACATTATGGGGATTGCTATTCTATGATCGGTGTTAGCATTAATCTTCTTGAACAAGTTATTAATTTAATGTATCATACAAGGATTTTAGTCATTCATTGTTACGATACCAAAGATCATTCAGAAACAAAGCGTGGCAGCAAAACATATCCAAAGTATTCCCTCAAAGAGTTGCTTCAATATGACGAAAACTTTAAAATCTTCTTGAATTTTTGGACAAATATCCCTGATCACCAACAGGTTCGTGATATTCTAAAAGAAAACTTTCCAGAGGAAATCATAGATATGATCAGCACAGCAATTCAAAACCCGTAATATGTTTTTACTTTCGGATGAACCATGATTCGTGATAGATCATTGTTTTTTAGGCTTAACCCTTCCAAACTTTTTACTCGAGAGAGTGCTACATAGGCTTGCCCATAATCGAAACAATCAGAAATGTCAACTTTGACACAATCCAGCGTTGCTCCCTGAGATTTATGTGTTGTTATTGCCCACGCAAGAATAAGTGGAATTTGAGAACGAACAAAAACCCGACCATCACCTAGTCCGACCCGCCAATCATGTCTTTCCACCACAAGTTGTTCTCCATTAATAAACCGGACTATCGGATATGGAATACGCTGACGGTCCGAAGGCACTGTAAATCCTACCACAACACCTCGACTACCATTGACTAATGTATCGTCCCGATTGTAAATAAGCATCACTTGGGCTCCTATCTTTAAACGAAGTATTTCACGTGGTTGCATTTCTGGTCCAAAAGTTTCTTTTAACTTTTTGAGCTCTGCCTTTGTTGTGCTACTCTTGAATCTTGGCTCCACTCTGTCATATGCATCATAACTGTGTCCCTCTGAATTAAGTTTTGCAATTTGTCGTTCATTGTAATTATCTGTGTCCATTCGCTTGCTCATCAATATCGTTGGCTTTATGAGGTCCGTTCCTACCTTTGCTCCTACTCTTAATCGTAATATTTTCTGAGTATCTTTGGTGACTTTCCCCATTCTTATTTCTCCTAAAGCCTGCTTGAAATTTGCATCAGATTGGCGAATAATCTCTGTAAACTCTATTTTGTGATGAATGGCAGTACTCCAACTTTTTGCATCAAAACACAAACCACCTTTGGGTCGAACAGGGGGGAGTTGTGCGAAATCACCACAAACAATCAATTGGATTCCACCAAATGGTTTATCTGGAACTCCGCGAAGTTCTCTACCAATGATATCTAACTTATCAAATAAATCTGAATCCATCATAGAAATTTCATCGATAATTAGTGTATCCGTTGTTTTCCAATTCATTAATGCATTCTTCCGTTGTGGACGCCGTTTCAGATCTTTGATTAACAACGCTGTACTCAGTTTACCTTGTCCGATACCAGCCCATCTATGTAACGTCGTGCCCTCGATCAATACGGCTGCACTACCTGTTGTTGCAGTCACGGCATACTTCCGCTGTTTCTCAATCATATCGTGACAAATTGCTTTAATCCACCAAGATTTTCCTACACCTCCCTGTCCAGTCACGAAAAGATTAGCACCTTTTTCGTATAATTCAAAAGCTTGGAGTTGTCTTTGATTTAACAGTTCACGATACATCCTTTTTATTGGAAATAATTATTTGCCTTTAAATTTTCATGAATCACGATACTTAATAGACTTGTCTTTAATATTTACATGTAAATGTCTTAATTTAAAAAATGAATTATTTATTTAAAATTACAAAAACATAAAACATATGTCATCTGGAAAAACTACCACAAAACGTGCATCCACTGCTGAATCAAGACTTGTTACATCTAATCCTCGATTAGAATTTGCAAAATCCATTAATGGACTTTCTCAGAAGATGGAGGCGTTCGTGAAGGCAGCAGAGAATCTTGGAACACTCAAAGATACTTTAGTTGATCTTGATCTTCAGATCCAATCAAAGACTGAGGAACTCAACAGATTGACCGAAGATAATGAGCACACCAAGAAGCGTTTGCAAACAGAGACAACATTGTATTTGAGTGAATTTCGCTATGATGGAGCCAAGGAAATTCTTGGTAAGCGCAATGAAGTCCCTATCAGTACTAGTGAGTTGGAACAGATGAAGACTAATCTTCAAAAGCTTACTATTGATCGGGAGAAAGAAATCTCAGAGATTGTCAAGAAGGAAAAGCAACGCGCCGAAAAATCAATTGCAGCAGCAACTTCCATGCAAGATCTAAGGCAAAAAGCATTGACTGCGGAATTGACTGCTACAACACATCAACAGGTCAAGGAAATCGACAATTTGAATCAGACAATTGATAGCTTGAAACAAGAAATTGCAGCACAGCGAAAACTAACTGAGGCAGTTGCCAATGCTGGTCGTCAAGGTCCAATTACTTTAAGAACTGATGGAAAGTAATAAATATTTGAATTGATTTAAACAATTTTCAGCACTGATCCTCATATCGGGATCAAGTTTAAGACACTCATTCCAAATTGGAATAATGTTCTTATAAAGTATCGTTTGACGATCACTTAATACAGGTAACACACCCTCCATAATCCGCAAAGGCACAGAGAATCGTGTCAAATGAAAATAGGGCAGTTGCAATGTCATCATCTCATATATAACCATCCCAAAAGACCACACATCTGCTTTAAACGAATATCCTCCGTCATATTCAGCCATTAACACTTCAGGTGCAATCCATCTATCAGTTCCCGTGATTGTTGAAGTTCTTTTTTTTCTAGGAATAATTTTTGATTCTCCAAAGTCCCCCATTACAAATGTCTTGTCATCTCCTTCCTCATAATATATGTTCATGCTTTTGACGTCTCGATGTATTAATCTCTTTGAATGTAATGTAGCTAATGCTTCAAGTAATTGACATGAAATACAAACAATTTCTTTCTCAGAAAAAGGTTTGTGATTTCGTGATTGTATCAGATCAAATAGTGTTCCATCATAAAGCGTCATAAAAAGCTGCATGCAATTTCCATTCTTTTGAAATCCGAGATATCGAATGAGATTGGGATTTTCGGCTGGTAAGTTTTGCAAAATTGTAATTTCCTGTTCAAAGGTTTCTATATCAACCGCAGAACACATTTCCACAGGAAGTTCTTTCACACAACATATCCAGCCATCAATTTTTGCTTTCCAAACTTTGCATCCACTTCCCCCTGTTCCAACCAACTTTTTCTTTTCAACTGTAACACTTTTTTTTGGAGATAACCTTGGACTTCTTAATTCTGCACCCGGATGTGACCCTTTGGGAGAAACTTGGGACAACTCTGAACTTCTATTCAACAGGCAAATTAAAAAAAAAAGTTAAAAAAGAAAAGAAAAACCAACCGATGAAATAACTTTGGTGTAAATGAGAGAGATCTTCTTTTTCTGAAATCATCTGATGAACCGCCGGAGCCACTTTTACGACTCATCAAAATTTGCAAAAAAAAAGTATTTATTTCAGTTAGAGTCATTTAATACATTGTTGGAAGAGATTCGGGTCATCCAACAGGTCTTTATATTCCTTATATATACTGCATGCCATTTCAGTATCAAAGGACAATGTAAACTTTGGTTTTTCTTTGAGATAATCATACAGCAACCTATTTAATTCTAACAAAGATTCTTCAGAAAAACGAATCATACCCTTATTTATTAAAAAAAATAAGCAAAAGGTTTATGATTCAGAAAACACATCCAAAACTGTGGCGCTTGAGTCTGTTACTCCTGGTTGCCAATTAGGAAGCCACTTGTAGGGAATGCAACTAATTCGATGCATAGAGCTGAAAATTTCTCGGTACCTTAAAAATAAATATTAACGGAAAGTTAAAAAAAAAGTTTTTCACATACCACATATCTTCCTTAGTTTGAGGAGTATTATTCGGATAAATGTAATCACGATTCGCAAAACGAGAGTCACTAATATTCAAGTCTGCTTGACGTTTCAAAAATTCCTTCAAACTGTCCTTGCCGACAAGTGACGTAGCATCACTAAAAGCATGCTTCGTTCTCCACAGAATTTCTTCAGGAATGATAGTTTTTCCATTTTCATCATGCTTCGAGAAAGCAGTTCTCAAAATATTCTTTTCCACTCCGTTGTTATGCTGAGGCATCAGATATTGAGGAGGAAGATCAAGAACAAATCGAACTAACTTTTTGCTAAAGAACGGGAGTCGCAATTCACAACTTACATCACTACAGCAGCGATCAGCGCGTCTTCCATCAAAACGGTTGACGTCTCTAATACGGCGAATCATATGATTCCGAGCCTCTAACGGGGAAGGAGCGTACTTCCACTCAAGGTACCCCATAAACATTTCGTCTGCCAACTCTCCAGAGTAAATGACAGCAAGTTCAGGATGATCTTTTTTGATTCGACGAAGAATTAAGATCATCGGAATACTAGCACGAGTAGTTGTTTGATCCCATGATTCGTTGTTGTAAATGACATCTCTTACTACAGATAAAGCTTCCTCATAGGTGAAAATGTACTCTGTGTGAATTGAATTAATATGTTTTGCTACTTTTCGTGCTGCCTGAACGTCTGATGCATTCACATCAAAGCCACCAGTAAAGGTTCTGATACGGTGTGGATACAAAATCTTAGCAGATCCTCCACAAACCAAACTGGAGTCTAGGCCACCACTCAATAGGTATCCTGCCTGACGTTCGGGATTGGATTTCAATTCGAGATTTTGCATGAACAAATCATAAACACGTTCGGCTGCTTGAGTAAAAGTAAATGGGAAATGCGAAAGACTCGACAAAGGTTTTTCTAGTTCAGCATTGTAATCGAGATAGGCTTCAGTCGTAATTTGAAGGAATCTTGGAGTGTTGATGAGGGAACACTCTCCTGCGTTTAGTTCAATGATTTCTGTGCAACGTTTGATAGAAGACAAACTCTTTTGTTCGCTAGCAATCCATACTTCCTGTCGCTGACCATCCCTACCAATGAAGAGAGGTCTAGCACTGATCTGATCAACACCACAGAATATGTTCTCGGTTTTAAAATCATAAATGATGAAGGCAAATTCACCATTGAGCATTTCGATCAAAGTTTTAACATGATTCAAATTGGCTTCACTAGTGCCTACGATCCTTTCAAACAGGTGCACTACGATTTCGCAATCACTATTAGATCGCAGATCCACATCTCTATGCTGTGCGATCAGATCTTTGTAGTTGTAAATTTCACCGTTAATGATACAAGCAAAGCGAGAAGTTTCAAAAGGCTGCATGCCATCTCCAGTAGGATCAACGATTCCAAGTCTATGAAATCCCATCATGGCTCCTTTATTATAGTACCGAACTCGAGATTCATCCGGTCCACGATGTTTGATACGATTAAAATCTTCTTCGATGGCTGACATTTCGCTAGCACGAATAATACCACGTTTACCATAAAAGAATATACCACACATTACCTCTCCTTTCTAATTAAAAAAAATATGATCATAAAAAATGTACGAGAAAAAATGACGAATTTACTTTGTCTACCAAAAGATATTGTACGGCTTCTTCTCACAAAATACTTTGATGGGGTTTCTGCAATTAGACTCTTTCAAACGAGTAAGATCTTCAAAGAATGTTTCCCTGATACTGAAGCAATTACCGCTTTCAAAGAGGATTGTGTGGCACGAGACATGCGTAAGCGGCAAGAGAAGATTTTAGATGCAATAAACAAGATGATTACTACTCGGAAATATATAAGAAGTCACCATGAGTGCCCAAACTGTTTTATGAAACTTCGGAATAAAACCATCAGATATCAACATCCATTCAAATGCATGTCTCTTCTGACTCTGTACAATTCGTTGAATATTCGTCCTCACTACCTTCACTTTGATGTCTATTTGCTAGAAGGCATGTGTGATGTATGTAGCTCTGTTATTCCCAACTATCCCCATTCACCACACAGTATCAATGGATGTCCTATACGACCCGTTGAGTGCTGCGCCTGTCACATGAAATTCTGTCTACCACAAATGATTCATCATCATCGCTATGAGTGCACTAAAAAATACCTCGAAGAAAGCTAAAAAATATCTCTGCACTCCTAGTAAAATGCTGATAGCCCATCGTGGTGTTCATGGTTCCGAACTAAAGGAAAACACTTTAGAGGCTTTTTATCGGGCGATGACTGATAATAAATGTGATGGCTTCGAATGTGATCTGCGATTAACAAGTGATGGCGAAATTGTTATACATCATGACCCTAATTTGAAAGGAGGGTTGAGTATTGAAGACATACATTCAGTAGAGCTACCACCTGATGTATGTTTCTTAAGAGAACTACTCACTCTTATTAGCGACTTGGATTATCAAGGATGCGTCAATTTGGAAGTGAAAACCTACAAAACTGGAAATTTGGCAATAAAAATGATACATACAGATTTTCCAAAACTGGATCACCACCGAATCTTATTTACGAGTTTCTTGCATCCAGAAATCGTACAAATGAAGCACACTCATCCCGACTTTTGCTATGGCCTACTATTAGCTTGTCAACCAATACAAAGTGTTTTAGACCAACTCTTTGATACCGTCGATTGTATCGTGATTCGGGAATCAGTTGTAGACTGGGATACACTATCGAATATTCCCCCTGATTGTATATACCTCTGGACAGTTAATTGTCCTAATAAGATCAAGAATCTTCGCGAAAACGGATACCACGTGATCAGTGATGTAATCCACCATGATGCATATCTTTAAACATTGAAAGAATAAAATGATTTTTTTTATTTTTATACGTACTTATAATAAGCATCAATCATTTCTCGCGGCCCATCAATTGCCACAGTCACATTATGACCCTTTGGTGGTTGTTTTTTCACAGTATTGTCAGCATCTCTTTTTCGGGTATCCAGAAACCGGTCCATAACTATAAGCTGATCAATTTCATTTGACAAAACTCTAGCTTCAAGATGATACTCTTGCTTCTTATCCTCCAAGATCTCAGCGAGTTTTCTTCTTAATTGAATCAACTCTTGCTTCTTATCCTCAAAGATCTCAGCGAGTTCACTCTTGTCTTTTTTGTATCTCACTTGGATACTAACAGCAGAAAGAAAAGGCATTGAAAGTCGTTTGCCTGCCGTATTTTTTGGTTTTCTTTCAGTAGTTCTGCCCATTTTTTTTGTTCTGCCCTATTTTTTTGTTTCTAAAAAAAATTAAATTATTAATAAAGATAAATTATTTGGCAAGGGGAGGGGTGGGAAAGTGTTTTCTGACCCGCCCCGATGCTAACGAGTATACTTAAGGCATATAAAATTAAAAATATTTTTCTTTTTTTAGGAAAAAAAGCGAACGACCACAAAAAAATATGTGAACCACTCGGGACATAGCACAATGTGTTTGTCTTGAGGTGAGTGTATACAAAAGTTGGGTTGTGACCCATCTTACCAAATAAAAAAGTTAAAAAATTATTTTAGATGATTTTTTTATGTATTTTCAATTTGAAATTCAAAATTTTATTATTTGAAAATCCAACTTTTGAGCTAAAAAAACACTCCGAAAAGGAGTGGTTTTGTCAGTGGATGTACTTTCTTGATGATATACCCGACTTTAACACACCCACGGACGTGTTTTTGCGCCCGATCCATGGAGATGATCCTGTTTTTATGCACGCAAAGCCGTTTGAAACCGGTCTAGATGATCAGTTCTACCTCAATGGTATCCAGTAAGTTTTTTTTTTCTCCGAAGTTTTTTTTCTCCGAACTCAGCCATACGTTTCATTTGAAACTTTCGTGAACAGTGCATACAAGTGCTGTCATACATATGAATCTCTTTTCATCCACAAAGAAATCTTTCTTTGAGTTTTCTCACTTTTTTCCAAAAGGATGACTCACGGCCGAGAAGATTGGATGACTGCGTATCCCGAACACAACAACGCGGTACATCAAGCTATGAAGCCCCCGCTAAATGAAGAAAGAAGGCTAGAACTTGCTGGAGATGTATGGCGATGTATGTCTGAGGAAAAACGAAATCAGATTTCGGAGTTTCTCATTCAGCAAAACTTACTTGATACGCCAAGGAAACATCGTATCGCTGCTCCGACCGTCTTTCAAAATGAGAATGAAGAAGACGAAGAAGAAGAACAAGACGAAGAAGACGAAGAAGACGAAGAAGACGAAGACGACGAAGAAGACGAAGACGACGAAGACGAAGAGGGGGATATTGTTGTGAAGAAGCAACAGGCTAAAACTACATGTTCGATTTGTATAGAGCAAGGGCATTGTAGTGAATGTCCTCAAAATATGAACAAGAAAAAAAGGAAGCCTAAAAGGGAATCTATTTGTACGTCTTGTGGTATAGTTGGTCATACCATGAGAAGCAAAAAGTGTCCCGATTACGATTCAAATTCAAAAAAGAACGGCTATGGAGAGCGAGGTTCATATAACAAATCTATTTGTACGTCTTGTGGTATAGTTGGTCATACCATGAGAAGCAAAAAGTGTCCCGATTACGATTCAAAAAATAACGGCTATGGAAAACGAGGTCCATATAAGAAGAGAAAGACATATACGAAGAGTGATGAAGATGAATAAAATAAAAAAAAATCTTTGTTTGGAATTAAGATGTGGAAGACTAACATAGAAAAGGATACACTGAATAATAATTGGTGGAGAAGGGTTGTGTATACTTCTCCTGATAGGAGACTTCAAATATCCCTTATGAGTGTTCCACCAGGACAGGAACTTGGTTGGGAAACGCATGATGACAGTGATCAATTCTTTCGGGTTGAGGGAGGAAGAGCTACAGTTGAGACACCACTATTTACTCGCTACCTGAAGGATGGTGATTCATTTGTTGTTGAGGCTGGTATTCGACACAATGTAAAAAATACCTCAGATACCGAAGCACTGAAACTTTATACCATTTACTCTCCAGCAGTGCACCCTGAAGGAACACTTGATAAAACACACGAAGCAGAGTTAATTCGTGAATCACAGACCGGTGGTGGCAAGAAAGTCCCAAAACGGGGATACATGGAACTTGTCTGGAAAGAAGACAAGAAACGTAAACTTCCAACAAAGAATTGCTGCTGTTTGAATAAAAAGAATCAACCATGTGGTGTTCGAGTAGGGCGCCGGAATTTGGATGAAATGGATTGTCATGTGCACAGAAGACATGGATGTCAAAATCCTCATACGCTCTATAATCGATGCGTAGCTTCTTCTCAAACACCACTGCTTCCAGCATCGTCTTTGTCGGATAATGATAAGACACCTAAAGAGTTGGTAGAACAATTTTCTAAAATGAAAATCAACAGAGATACTTGTATTGTGGAAGTAAAATCTATGAGTAGACTACTAGGATTGGAGGGCGGAGGATGGCTTAATGATGAAATCATCAATTGCTACTTACAAAATTTAGTACAAACTGATCCATCACTCTATTTCTTCAACAGTTGGATATTTGAAAGATTATATCAGAATTTCGAGAGATACACATCAAAGAGAATACTAGATAAGATTGACATTACAGATAAAAAACACATCTTTCTCCCCATCAACGAAGGACATAACCATTGGACTCTAGTTGATATTCAACCCCTATCAGGGAAAATCACCTACTATGATAGTTTTGGAAATAACATTAAGCAACGGGAAAAGGATCTTATTGAACGCTACCTGAAAGCAATTTTAGATCACACTGTGCCAAATTGGACTTGGAAGCAAGGGTTTTCTGAAGCATTGCAAAAAACTGGAAAAGATTGTGGAGTGTTTGTTCTAATGACTGCTCGTGCATTAGCATTCGGTAATGATATATCTCAAGTGAAGCAATCCAATTGTCCTCAATTCAGAAAGGATATTGCTGTGGAGTTGATGCACTATCTTCGATAATTTGGTGCCACATATTCCACGTCTAATCGTGCGAAAATATCCCTTTCTGTCTTACAATCCTCCATAATATACCCTGTTGATAGACCCTTTGTAGACAAGTTGAGTCCTTGAGTTTGTGCTCGACGCTGCATACTTTCCCAAAAAGGTCTGGGCCCCGTATGACATAACAGAGAGAAACACCATTCACTAGCAGGAACTGCCACCATTTTAACTGGTATTCGTTTACCATTTTTGAGTTTAAGTTTACCTATAGTCACCCCCGATCTCGAATGTTGAATACCTTCAAAGAGATTTGATAAAGATGTGTTATAGAGAATATGCTGGATCATTTTCTCGGTTTTTTGAATACTCTTAGGAAAGATCTTGTTAGTTAGCAGAAAACACAATTCCTCAATATCTTCATAGCCTCGTCTGTAAGTATCTGCCAATACTACATGTGTATCTTGTGAACATTCGTTTCTCACTGCATTCAACAAGGACTCTGCTTTCGAACGAGATATCCCCCTTCCGTTATCAGTGTGGTGTAATCGCTTTCCATCATCAATAAATTTGATTTTGATTGGGTCGATCTTTGGTCTTGTATTCATTCTTTTCGGTCTCAGTTTGGGATCACCAGTAGGTGTTTTCTTTTTTGGGCCAGGTTTTGGGCCAGGTTTCTTTTTTTTAGGTGGAGGATCTCCTTCCTGTACTGTATCTGTACCTAAAATATTATCAATTCTCCATCCTATCCCTATTCCTATTCCAGATAATTCCATGGCTTCTCTCCCTGTGGTAATTTTATTGTCATGATTAAGAACACTTTCAATTGCGTTTCCATAAGCTCTCTCTCTGTTTTCATCTCCTTTTTCATCATATTCTTTTCGCAATTGTTCAAGACCTTTCACAATCTTTCGATTCATCTTTTAGTGATTAAGAAACAAAAAATAATTTTTGTCTTGCGTTTCAAAATAATTTCAAAAAGAAAAAGTTTTTTTGACAAGGGGGTCTGTCTTCAGATGTTATGTATCGAAAACAAAGATGGATCTACAAAGCTCTTGGTTGAAATAGGTAAGAAGTCCAAAAAGAAAAAAAATTACAAAACTTTTTCATGATAAAAACCCCCAGGTAAAAATGTATCCATAACGCTTGGAAGTGACGAAGAGATGGACGTAAGACTACCTAAAAGAGAAGTCCCTTGTTATTTTGCCCATATCAAAAACATGGAAGGGTAAGCGTTTTCTCACTTTTATATGAAAAAAATTTGAAATTCTTTTTTTCAGAAAACATGTTGTTCGATTGCTTTGCAAAGATTGCTTGTTGAATGATAAGAATGTAGGGACAGACCCTATTGAATTTGAACATGGAGATGTTGTCAAAATTCGGGGCGTCATGATTCTTTACGGCACTGGATTCTATTTAAGTAATGTCTTCAACAAGAAAGTTGATAGTACTCGTCCGAAAAAGAAAGTGAAAATAACTGCCAAGAACAAAGAACTCGCTAAGCTAAGGCAAGAGAAGATATCTCAAAACGAAAAAATCTTGAAACTCGAAGCAGCTTTGGCGGCTATTAAAAATCAATCAAAAGATACATAAACTTCAACATTCTTCTTAGTGACCTTCTTCATTGCTTGTACTCTAATCTTTTTATTTCGAACACTGCAACTTTCAGAAGAATCGCTCATTGTGTTGGTCGTGATTGAATTATTCTTTTCAATCATCTTCAGGCGCTTCATACGCTTCTTCTCAGCATTGTGCTTATTCATTTCTACTATCAGGGTATCATAGTGTTCCAACATGTAATTCAATATTCCCTTTCCAATAAACCATCGGAAGAAATTGAGCTGGGCCACACTAGTGACAACATAATCCTTATCTGTGTAGAAGAAATTGATTCCATGGTACATCTTCACGATGGAACCATCTTTACGCTTCTCCTTTCTCCACTTCCGAGCCATTGGATCAAATAACTGCTTCTTATGACGTTCCATTACGTTCTGATAATCTAGATACACATTGAAGTATTCTCCATTTTGAAACCAACCAACAGAATTCTTCATTGCATACACAAACACAAACCATTCAATCATGCGAAGCGAAATTTTCGATGTTCCTTTCAAGAACGGTAGTAGTTTTCCCATTCTTTCAGACGTGCTAAAAAAGGACTCAATACCATTCATCATATTTTCAATTGTCTTACCATGTTTCGCAACTTTGGTGGGCGTTGTTAATATATTACCACTCTCCAATGACAAGACATTAAAGGGCTTGATATCGATTGACATTTTTTGTTGTTGTTTTAAAAACTACAAGGATTAACCTTTTAAATATAAACGCGCACTAAGAAAAAAAAATCGCACGAACGCACTTAAAAATAATTTTCATATATAATCGTAGTAAAAAAATAAATGAGTCGAGATCAAATTTTCGAGCAATTACAACTGGTAGGCACTGAGTATCATTGGAGAGCAATGTCATTTGATGATTTGAATGACCGATTTGTTTTACCATTTAATACTTTGGATGAAGACGATAGTGCACAGATTATTCAGAATTTGGATAATAACACATTTGATTTATGGAGAAAAAAACTCTGGGATGCTCAGGATATACCAGTAGAAGATGATGGTTATGCTAGAACTCTTTCAATTTGTATCGCGTTAAAGAAAAGTCTTTTATATCGTTTACCTGTGGTTGAAACACAACGAGAAAGAAATCCCCTTCAGCAACAACTTGCACATATATCCATTATCACAAACCCAGTTTTTTTAGAAGCAGGACTAGCAGGAAATTAAATAAAAAAACACTATCTTAAAAAATATGTACTCTTTAGATAAGTAAATATGTCATTTCTTGTTGGAGCACTTCTTAACACTGCAGTACAAACTGCAGTATCATCAGCAGGAACTATTCTTTATTATGGAGTATCTGGTGTTTGGTGGGCAGGGAAAAGAGTTATTTATGGTAGACAGCCTACTATTCAGGAACAACAGGCTTTGATACTTGAACAACAAGCGCAAATCTTAGAAAAAATGAAAGCCCTTCCAGAAGAATAAATCATTCATCATCTGGAAGAAACAAACACTTTTCTGGTTCTTTTTTTTTTGTGATGCGTTTCTTGAGTGGCTTCACGGGCTTCGTAACACTTTCTACCCCACAAACCGTTCTCCATACTTTTTCTGAAAGCTTTGGCCCAATCTTTCGCTTATTTCCAGGAGGAACTACATCACTCAAAAGTGCGCTTTTTGCTTTTTCTGTTTCACATCCACTATATGCTGTAACAAGCTCCTCCACAGTTTTATATCTCGTAGCAATTCCTGTAGCGGCTTTAGGTCCTACACCATCAATCTGCGATAAAGCAAGTTTCCACCATTCATCCTTTCGTGATAACCCCCCACCACCACGATGCGAAGCTCGGGAAGCGATGAAACGTTTGTGCTGTTCTTCATCACTTAATGCTTCAAACTTATTCCTTTCTACTAAATCTAATATGTGCCTGATATAAATACTTGTATCAAGATAATCGTGTGTTTCAATAATAAAGAACCCATCTCGAAAACGAGTAGAGCACATAACACTTCTAATGGTATTTTGATCAGGGTGATCACGATAATGACCTTCAATTAAAAATGCGATTGGTCGTGGCTTTTCAGTAACTGCTCCAGACAGTTTCAACTTTTGATCATCAAATCGACCATCGCTCAAAGAAGAGATTAAATCCTCTAATTCTTTTCGCTCAACTAGCAAAACAGATTCCCCTGCTGCATTAAAGAATTCAAAGTCTCCAGCAGAGAGATTCTCAAAAGTTGCATTTTCCAACTCTACGAAGATGTCTTTTAACTTCTTAGGTTCCCGATGATCTATTTTCAATGACATTCCCCCTCTTCAATAAAAAAAATCTTTGCACAACAAACTACAAAAAGAAAAACAATGTCTTCAAAAGGCTCAAAAGGTTCAAAAGCTGGTATTATCACCTTAAGTATTTTCACTCTCATGCTTGCTGTTACACTTGCAGTCATCACATATCTGTATGTGATGGAGCGAAAGAAGAATGATCCTACTGCTACTCCTACTGCTTCTACAACTGCTACCGCGACTGCTACTACTGCGCCTGCCAGTACTACCACACCTGCTGCTTAAATCTAGAAAAAAATCTTTGCGTTTTGAATTAAGATGATAAATGATCAACAGCGCAGATTGTTATTCCTAGCACTCTTAATACTGTTTGTATTTGCAACTCTTGGTATAATATTAGTATACTTTTATTTCAGTGTGCCTCGTGTTACAACAACTCCACCAATTACTATTGCACCGGAAATGTGCTGCTCAAATAATCCAATTCGGATGTGCATGGAAAATCAAGGTTGTGGTCCAGGTGGTATTTGTATCGCTTCTGGGAATAGCGGGGTTTTCTGCAACACATGTGAAAGTCAAGGTATGATTATGACCCCCGATGGCAGCGGTTGCATATCTTACGATGATTTTTTCAATATTTCTCCGACCACACCACCAATAAGTACTGCTGCACCTATTGTGACAACACGTCCTAGAAGCACATTGGCGCCAAATCTTTTTATGCAGTTGCCAGCAAGTGTCGCTGGACCGGCTCGACGAAACTAATCACAGGTGGTTTATTTACAGAAATAAAAATTCTTAATTAAAATGAAGGTGTTATCACAACCTTACACGGCTGATAATGAAAATGATATAGAAGCTTTTTCAAAGTTCCCCTTTGAGTTGTCAGACTTTCAGAAGCATTCTGTGAACAGTATTAACAACGACAGAAATGTTCTAGTAACTGCTTTCACTGGAAGTGGCAAAACACTTATAGCAGAGTATGCCATCATGAAGAGTGTTGCCGCAGGCAAAAAAGTGATCTACACATCGCCAATTAAAAGCTTGTCCAACCAAAAATTCTACGAGTTCAAAAAGAAGTTTCCAGATATGACTGTCGGAATCTTTACCGGTGATATCAAATTCAATCCCTTTGCAGACATTACAATCATGACGACAGAGATCTTGCGAAATATGCTGTACGTGAAAATCTTTGATTTGCACTTTCCTAACTAACAAGTTTGTAGGTACCGAGATAACAGTCAACCACGTGATCCAAACAGAGACTGCTTAATAGATATCGACACAGAAGTTGACTGGGTGGTGTTCGACGAGATTCATTATATCAACGATGCAGATCGGGGTAAGGTGTGGGAAGAATGTCTCATTATGCTCCCACAACACGTGAAACTCGTACTTCTCAGTGCTACCATTGATAAGTCTGAAGACTTTGCGGAATGGGTGCACAAAGTCCGTGATCGACCCATAGATTTAGTTCCAACTTTCAAGCGACATGTTCCTTTGAGGTTTCATTACTATTTTCATGGAGCTTCAAAAAAGGGAGACACCCTCCTTGATGAAGTGTCCCATCGAATGGTACCACTGTTAGATGAAACAGGGAATTTCCAAGTGAAAAATTATGAAAATCTGATCAAGGTGAAGCGAGACTACGATAAGTTCGTGGAAAAACGGGGGTATGGTAAATTAGGAATGCTAAATCCACTAGTTTCATTCTTGACACAACATAATTTGTGTCCAGCTCTGTTCTTTGTTTTCTCTCGAAAGAAATGTGAAACCTTTGCACAAGCAATCACCAGACCTTTAATTGACGCACAAGAGCAGACACAAGTAGAAAAGATTATCACACAAGAAATGTTGAAGATTGAGGACAGAGAGCGCTTTCTTAATCTACCACAATTTCACAGTCTTAAGAAAATGCTTATGAAAGGTGTGTCGGTGCATCACTCCGGACTAGTGCCAATCTTCAAGGAAATTGTAGAAATCCTGTTCGGACAAAAATTAGTGAAAGTCTTATTCGCTACAGAAACATTTGCAGTTGGTGTGAATATGCCGACAAAGACTGTTCTTTACACAGACTTGAAGAAACGCGATAACACCTCTTTCCGGTTGCTTAAAACAAATGAGTTTACGCAGATGAGTGGAAGAGCTGGTAGAAGAGGCATTGATGATGTTGGACATGTGATATTTCTCCCCAATCTATTTAACGAAGCACCGAGTCTGTTGGAAATTCGTGGAATGGTGCAAGGAAAAAGTCAAAAAATCATATCAAAGTTTGTCATGGATTATCAATTCGTTTTGAAGAATCTAGGTGAAACCATTGGAAAGAGTAGCAGGAGTCTTTTAGCAGAAGAATTGGAAACACAAACAAATGCCACTAGAAGAGAATTGCAAGATCTTTTAGAGAACCCTGTAGAAAAGTCTATCTTCTATACAGAACTTCGAGAATATCATTCTATTCAGGACAGTCTTCAAGATCCCATAATCCGACTCCCTAAAAAGACTACAAAGCAGTATCAAATTAGACTTAAAGAGATTGAAACAGGTGTGCCAGACTTTCAGAAACATTATCGCGATTTCACAAATCGAGAATCCACCTTACAGAAAATTGAGAAACTTCAGTGCGAAATTGAATTTAACGAGACCTACTTTCAGTACTACGAAGATAAGATTATGGAACTTTTGGAATCAGCCGAGTACATCTCGCAAGCAGGATTAACGAAAAAAGGAGTAATTGCTAGTGAGATTTCTGAATGTAATCCAATCATTTTAACAGAAATGTTATCACGTGATACTTTAGATATGCTATCAGGGCCAGAACTAGCAACAGTCCTAAGTGCTCTAATTCCTTCTTTCGGGACTAAAAAGGATGTATCGCTTGACAGTGTGACTGGTGTGTCTCGAACAGTGAAAACACTCCTGAAGTGTAGATGGTTGGAAGACGTTATCGATCACTTTAGAAACGGAGAACTCGATTATGAGTTGTATTTGAACAGTGAATGGGATTTAAATTATTCCATCATGGAAACCTCTTTAAAATGGGCTTCAGGAGAAGATGAAATCATATTGCCTGATGGTTGTTTTCAAGGAGATTTTGTGAAAGATATGCTTAAATTAGCAGCTTTATGTCAAACTCTATCAAAGTGTGCTGAACTACTTCATAAGACAGAACTTGTGACAAAGCTCAAGGCATTAGATGAAACTATTATAAGAGGTGTAGTCACCGTTAACTCTTTATATATCTCTTAAGCCGCAGCGGCAGTAGTTTGAACATTTTTCACTTCAAAATTTAATAAAGGATTTCTCTGCTGTGGAGGACAATGACAAAGCTCCGCATGCATCCCAAGTATTCCAAAGAAACTCATCATGTACCCAATGTCTAGTGAAAGTTAGAAACAAAAGTTTTCAGTTTGCCAAACTAAACTTACATGGTAAGTCATAACCACTTATAATAGAAACTGAAGCGATTATACTCACTATTAAAGAGCAATAAAAGTAAAAACTACGTTGTGCCTTATTCATCAATAAATTTCAAATAAAAAAAAGGGGCACTATGGAATTTACTGACCCTTTTTCTTTGTTGTTAAAGTTCAAAGCCAAGGATGATGACCTTGTGTACTATTGTCCGCGAAGTGCTTTTAAATCATTTACTTTGAAACATATCAATGATGATGTTTTTGAATTGGATGTGCCAGTCCAAGATCTGATTGTTTTCTTAAAAGTTTTTAACGGAGATATTTTCGAGGAAGTAAAGAAGCTGACAGTGGCTGAACAACAGCACCTCATCCATGTTTCACAACTTTGTGGCATTTCGAGAGAAGAATGTCAGTTCGATTCCTTTTCTGTCCTCAGTGATGCCATTTTTGATGGTGACCCGATCGTTTGGGACATTTGGAATGTTGTAGCAAAGTACTTTGACCTCGACATGCAATCTCCCGATGATGCAATTAAGCTCCTCGATAAGCGAGGCCTCTGTTGCTTGCTGGAGATGGATCTCAAAGATGCCGGTGTTGAAGTGACTAAATTCAACTTTGACATCGAAAAACTCGGGTATGAACTTTTAGTGAAAAAATTTGGCCCACCAAAAGAGAAGCAAGAGCTAACTAAATAAGTTTTTTTTTTTTGGAATCATTTTTTTATTCGAACTCGAATCTTTTTGTGAATTTCGTCATGGTAAGGGCACAATTCGAGTTCTAATACGACTTTTTCAAAACGAGTAAAAGACTGATTAACACCCTCTGATACAGATTCAATAGTCACTGTATCATCGCTTTGAGTGACAGAATACAAATGAGCTAACTTCCTTTCCACAACTTTTACATCATAAATCATTCGTTGACTTGGTATATACACTGTGACACTAGCGGATGGCTCCTTTCGAAACTCCAAAATATATGCAGCGAGATTGTTAGGAACTTTCCCTTCATCTACTAAAACTGCCAAATGTAGTTTGTTCATATCCCGTTCACACTTTTTCAAACGACGATTGTAGTCGTTAATGGCATTACAATCCAAAGGTTCTATTTCTTCTTTGTAGTTATCTGAGGAAAGTAGTTGATGCACATAAAGATCAGCGAATCGGCGAATTGGAGATGTGAAATGAGTGTAGTATTTCCGGTTTAGACCAGCATGGCTCAAATCTTCAGCTTCCCCATTCACATACAATGCCGATTTTGATTGTAATATTTTAAGGATAGGAAGTAAATCTTCAGGAACATTATTAGCGGTGGATTGATGTGTTCGAAATAATTGATATCGAGGTTCAAACTTCTCTCGTAGTAATCTTCCAACCGCATTATTAGCCAAGACCATAAATTGCTCAATCATAATGTGACTATCATATGGATCATCACCATTATACAATATTTTCCCTAAATCATATAATACCTCCTCTTGTGTTTTTGAAAGTCTTCCATTGTTTATCTTCAGTTGAAATTCCTCATATGAATACGCCTTTCTTGATCTAATAACATTCTTTTCCATTCTTACATTCTTAAGTTCTCCATTGTTCTTATCAAGTATTATGTAGACACTAAAAGCCAATCTATTCGTTTCAGGTTTCAATGAACTAAAGCCACTAGCGAAAGCAGTTGGTATCATATCGTAATTCCTATGAGGTGCGTAAATTGTAGAAAAATTTTTGATAGAGAGACCGCATTCTTTGGCATAGTAACTAACATCCGCTATATGGATTCCTACTTCACATTCGGATTCACTGATATTTTTTACACTTAACGCATCGTCTATGTCTTCGCAGCCGAGTGGATCAACTGAAAAAACATACATATCTTGTATAACATCCCGATGAGAAGAAGGAAATGTCCCGTCCGGAAGTTGTTTAAACTTTGGCTTCACTGTTGTAAGACCATGCTTGTAAATAATTGCATCAAACGCATTTTCAATAACATCACATTGTCCTAAAAGCCTTATTAAAGAACCCCGTTCAGGTGTGCGTTTCTTTGTTTGTTCAGCCTGGATGGTCTGATCCATTAAAACCAAAGCATATTGATTTTTAGAGTGTTTCTTTGAGGCCACTAAACACACTGGAAGTTTTTTATGAAGAGGCTGAAAGAGGAACAGTTCAAGACCTCTGTTGTTCGTGCCGTACCTGTTACTAATGGTAAAAGATATTGTTAAAAAAAACTAAAGGCTTACTTGTACTGCGAACGGTACTTCAAGATTCCAGACACCCCTTGATTCATTTTTTGAAAAATGTTTACAAGAATGATTTTTTTTTCTTAGTCAAAATATACAAAGGAAAATGTCAGGTAGACCAATAATCATCGGAATTTTAGTTATTGTACTAATCGCTATGATTGGTGCAGGAGCATTCATTCTTATCAATAGAAATCAAGGAACTCCAACACCATCTCCGGGATCAACAACAGCTCCAGGATCAACAACGGCTCCGGGATCAACAACGGCTCCGGGATCAACAACGGCTCCGGGATCAACAACAGTTCCGGGATCAACAACAGCTCCGGGATCAACAACGTCGCCTAGACAGAACCCTGATGGAACCTTACATTGCGGTGGAAACTCAGATTGTGCAAGCACCGAATATTGTTTGTGTGATTCAGGGAAAATGAAAGGCTCTTGTTGTCCTAATTCAGGAAAAAGGTGTTTACCACAATCGCTGTTTGTGGACAATATTGAATGTTTCTACTAAAAAGATTCGGGTTTTTAATTTTATTTTTTAGTCACTTTCTTTTTGGGTGCTGCTCTTTTCTTTGTTTTCTTTTTTTCACGTTGTTTTAACATTTCTTCCAATTCAGCATCTTCGGCATCCAAACTACTGTTCTTTAGAAATGCATGCATATGTATTCGTAATTCCACTAATTCGCGTCGCCAAATGTCTTTCACTGGTGTCGCCTTCAACTCATCATACTGACTCTTCAGAGATTCAATTTTCGCCAATGACTTTTCAACTTCTTCACGTGTCAAATCCAATTGAGTAATTCTAAGTAAAGATTTCATTACAGGTGTGAATACAGCATTGTCTTTATCTTCACCATCTTCTGAAGAAGGTTCACCATCCTTAGCGTCCTCCACCAATCCAAATTCCCTCATTTTCCCCGCAATCTCAGCCTTTGGTCTGCCACGAGTTTCCAACTTACCATCTAACACGAGCTGAATAAAGCGCTGACGACGATCTAAAACGCGAATGTCTTCCACCAAACTTTCCAATTGATGTTCTTTACGCTTTTCGTAGAGTGGCAATCTAATGTTGTAGTGATCACGGATAATGTCCTCTGGGGTGTGGAACTTTTTGATTGCTCCATCTGCGCCGAACAAGTACATGTTTCTCGTACTAAGTCTAGAAGCAAGTTTCATCTTCTTTAACAATCCCTTTGGACCTCTAATATCAGCGAATGCTGCATCCAGTTTAGCCTTGCTTACGAAAGTGATAGTGTAGTTACACTTACTAGTGTAGGTCTCACTACGATAATCCTTGATAAACAGATCAATGTTTTTCTTATCCTTGGCCGCCGGATTATCCACGTGATGACTTTCAATGAAAGCTTTGTATCCCATAAATGACTGACCAACAGGCAATTCTGTAATACGAAAGGTAACATCATCGATACGTTCATAAGTTCCAACAGAGTCAAATTGCCCTGGTTCACCTTCGACCGGAACAATAGCCCCACTGAAACTTCTGTACCAAGGTGTCATTGGACTCAGTTCTTTCCCGTCGAGGATGGAAATATGTTGGTCAATAATATCCAGAGGATTATACTTGGGAATATTAGTTGAATAGCCTGTTCCGATTCCTATAGCACCATTTACCAAGATCATTGACATAATTGGAGTATAGAATCGAGGTTCAATCTCTTTTCCTTCATCATCCTCTCCATATTGCAGAACAGAGTCATCCTCAGTGCGATAAATCTTCTTTGTGATCTCTTGCAAATAAGTAAAAATGTAACGAGCATCAGAGGCATCACTGCCATTACTCAAACGAGTCCCAAACTGTCCCTCTGGATATAGAAGATTCACATTGTTAGAATCAACATAAGTCTGGGCCAGTTTTACAATTGTGTCCATCAAACTCTTTTCTCCATGATGATAACTGGACTGACTACTAACATCACCAGCCAGTGAAAGCACCTTCTTTGATTTGTCACTACCATATAACCGCATTTTTCTCATAGCCCACAGCACCTTACGTTGTGATACCTTCAGTCCATCGATCACATTAGGAATAGAACGCGTATTATCGTAAATACTGAAGTGCTTCAATTCCCGATCCACAAAATCCTCCAAATAAAAGGTAGGTTCTGTATAATCGTAACTCAGTTTTTCGTCATAAACACTAAGCCACTCCTTACGCCAAGCAGCAAAGTTCGAATCGAACGCATGTTCAAATTGTGCTGCGGTTTCTTTGAGCGTAGGATCACGAGGCTGAAAGTCTTTGATAAATCTGGCGAAATCAGCAAAATACTCTCGAGCTTCTTTCTTCTCACTAGTGCCCAATCCCTTCAAGTATCTTGGTTTCTTAAATCCTCGCAATCCTTGAGCATTCTTGAATTGATCAAAATCCGACATATTGAAAAACAACTTTGCCTTGAGTTTACTATTAGTCGGCTGCATGCGAACAATCGGTGTAATAAAGGTTTTCAGAAAGATTCGTCCCTTTAACAATGTCGGATAGTCGTTCTCAATCCAATTAATAAAAAGACCTTTGATATGTGATCCATCCACATCCTGATCTGTTAACAACATAATAGAACCATAACGCAAAGAGGAAATACTTTCAGTATAATCCTTGTTTCTTTGAAGGCCAATAATTTCCTTCAAATTATTGATCTCTTCATTCTTCAGTAACTGATCCTTAGTGGCATTCCGGACATTCAACAGTTTACCCTTTAGCGGGAATACTCCATAGTAATCACGCCCAATCAACTGCAACCCATCGATGGCAAATGCCTTGGCAGAATCTCCTTCTGTCACAATCAGACAGCACTTTTCAGATTCCCTACCACCAGCCTTATTCGCATCTTCCAATTTTACCATTCCTACAATCTTACGTTTCTTACGGCCATCAGTGGTCTTCATAGCACTGTCCTTCCTTAATTCAGCTACTCCCATCGCACGCTTTGATATTTGTAGACGCTTTTCGATGGATTCTATAAACTCGTCATTAAGATTGTGCTTAAATCCAAACTTGGAAGGCTCCAAACTTAGGGATTCCTTTGTTTGTGAAGTGAACGCAGGATTCTCCACTATAGCATTTACAAAAATCCACAAATTCTCGCGAATAAATCCTGGCTTGATATCAGACGAACTCCCTTTCTTCTGTTTAATAAGTTTTCCAACCTTCCGCACAATCTGATCTCGAATATAGTTCACATGTGTTCCTCCATTACTAGTGGCTATTCCATTCACCAGACTGAATTGTTTAAAGCCTCCATCTTCTGATAGTGCTACGGCAATATCCCACTTATAATCCTTTGATCCGTCTGGAAGTTCATTCTCTAATGTCGCAAACACACGTGGATTCTCGCCACGATTCCCTAAGAAAAGATCAATATACTTCGTGAAAGTTCTAACATTGAGTTTCTCTCCATTGAAATATATCAACACATTATCCCTCGTACAAGCAGCCATATCCAGCACTCGACGCTTTAACAGAGCCACAAAGTCGTCATCAAGTTCACTACCTCCTAACCGTTGATAGTCTGGAATAAACGAAATCCGTGTATAACCCACCTTTTTGTTTTTGGTAATCAGTGGATCATGTCTGATAGACATATTGTTCTCCCATATTTGTAGATAACGTTGTGATGTTATTGTATCTACAGTATCTACCTCAAAACGAACACTGTATGCGGAACAATTATGAGTCACAGTAAAGTCGTTAATGAGAAACCTTTGATTTCCGTCAATGGTGATCCCTACATAATCTCCATCATCTGTTTCTTTCACACTAATTTTACCAGTGGTTTTTGATGAATGTGTTTTATCATCGCTACATTTTTTACGTGGCAATCTCGTAGGAATATTTCCTATATTACCTGTTATTTCAATTTTATAACATTTACCTTCTTTCTTCTGTCCTTTGTAGGTCCACGTTGTTTTCCGGATGTGAACAGAACAGAATAAACCTAAAGAACGGGCTAGAAACACAATTCCATCAATTATATCTTTGTGCATCATTCCTTGGGAAATCGATATTCTTGTTCCATTTCTTTGGACAGTCCCATCAGAATCAACAAAACCTGCTAGCAATTTGAGACGGGTGTCTTGATCGTTAACTAAATAGTCTTTTGGAATATGCTTGTTATTCACAAGATTATATGCACTCAATGCTTCTTTTAAGGGGTTTGGAAAGTTATGACTATATCTTGTATTTCCAGCAGATGCAATATAATGATTGCATGGTCCAACCTTTTTAATACGCCCTTCATTGATTTGACACCATTGTTCCAAATATTCAATAGTTTCCGGATCAATTCCTTCATCACAAGCAATTCCATTACCTCTTTCGCTTCCGTCGCCTAGCCAAAGTCCCAACAAATATGGGTCAAGAGTAACATCACGGTGAGGCCATTGAACACAATCTCCTCTAATGCCAGCTAGCCTCAACTGTGTGTTTTTTGGAAGTTTCAGGTAATCTTGGACACTGATGTCAATCGTATTATCATTACGGATATTTTTACAAAAAGTTTCTAGTCTATTTTTTGCATCAATTGCCTCAGACGTGTTTGGAGATTTGGATGGGGGTTTTCGTTGTTTTATGGGAACTTCTAATCCCTTATGCATCCGAGTATAATGTCGTTTCAAATGACCGGATAAACTTATTCCACACTCTTCACAGTTCACATTTGCAACTGATAAATCGATACTTTCACTTTTTGTTTTGATTGTCTTAGTATTGTGATCCCACCACAATACGGACCAGCCATTTTTCGATGCGTTCCAAAATATAACTTTGTGATCAGGCATGTGAAGTGTCAATATATGCTGATCGTTAACTTTATAGGATTCTCCTTTACGCCCTTGAGATATCTCATACATTTTACCATACCCTTTTGTAACTCCTAAAATATTACGGATTGTTCCATCATCTCCAATTACCTTATCATCTAAAGTTAAATTCTTCGCCTCTATCATTTTACCGTTCCAGGTAGGGATGAGTGTATCAGAAAAAACACAGAGCTTACTCCCTAAACCGTTCCTGCCCCCAACGGTCTTCTTGTCGGAATCTGAAAAGTTCTCTCCAGTCTTAAATCTTCCAAATATTAATTCTGGCAAATAGCATTGACCATCCTCGTGGAATTCAACAGGGATACCATTTCCGTTATTTTCAATTGATATCTGGCCTGTTTCGCGATTCACATCCACACGAATCTTATTACAAGTTTGGTCTCTTACAGTATGATCCCTCGCATTTACAAGCACTTCATCTACAATCTTATAAAAGGCAGGGGAATAACATATCTTCTTCTCTTTCAAGCTATTGTTATCCAAACAAATCCATTCTTCTTTTTCTATTCGATCAAGTCCACCTACATATGTATCAGGGCGAAGCAATACATGCTCTAAATCTGTTTTCTGTTGGTATTTTTCATTAATATCAAATCCTCGATCATCTATAGTTGAAGACTTTGCGTTCTTCTTGGACTTTGACATTTTTTTGTGTAAAAAGTAAATAAAAGCTTTTCTTTAAATTCATTTATTTTCGTGCATTAATATTGGTCTTTGCGTACTGATTGTGTTTATCGATCATCACGCTACAAGTCATCAACTCTGAACGACAACAAAAGTTTTCCACACCAAGTGCATTAAAAATATCTAACGCTTTACGTCCATCCCTATTGTACTCCTCATGATCATCTTCTGGTCTTAGAGCTTGATAGGCTTCGTACTTATCAGCCAACGAAGTTGAACAATGGGTGCAGACCATCGGTGGCATGAAAGACATTGACCCTTTTAAAAAAGTGACCCTAAGTTAAGAAAAATAAATGAAGGGAAAAATAATTGTAATTGAAGGAATTGATGCTAGTGGTAAAGGGACTCAGACCAAGAGGCTAGTGGAATATCTATTGGAATCGGGGAAAACTGTAGGAACACTCGACTTTCCTGCTTACGATAGAACACCTTTCGGTAAAATTGTTGGAAACTTTTTGAATGGAGACTTTTGTGATCCGGTAGCAGCAGATCCCTTCGCAACAACGCTCCTTTTTAGCGGTGATAGACTCTATGAACGAGAAAGAATCAAAGAACTTGTAGAAACACACGATTATGTGATCTTAAATCGATATGTTCCCAGCAATATTGCTTACAGTTGTGCCAAACTGAGACTACTTGGAAGAGAAAACGAAATTGTAGATTTTATTCATTTTAACACACAACTTGAATATGAGTTATTACGTCTGCCAAAACCTGATCACGTCATTGTGTTAGATGTATCCACAGATCAAGCAGACAAACAGATCAATACGAAAGGCGATAGAGAATATATCAAAGATGGTGAGACTAGAGACAAATATGAAACCAACCGTGCACTTCAACGAGAAGTTGTTCGTGCTTATCATCAATTAGCAAAAGGTCGAGATAGTTGGTCCCTATTGAATTGTACGGGGAAAACGCGAGATGAAGTATTTGAACTAATTAAGACTTGTCTAACTTCAAAGTATCAATAATTCAACTTTATGTGGTAAACGAAAAAAAAATCTTAGCAATAATATAAACATGGCACCTCCTCGTAAATCACCACGACGTAAATCCGTTCCTCGTAAACCTCGACGTAAATCCTCGCGTAAACCTCGACGTAAATCCTCGCGAAAACCTCGACGTAACAGTCCAAGAAAACAACGTGCTGGTTCACCACTTCTAGTAGGTGGTTTAGTAGTAGGTGGTTTAGCAGCTGCTGGAGCAGGAGGATATTATATGTACCGTCGTTCAAAAAAGAAATCAGGGCAATTCAAAGATCTAGTTGAAGCTGCTTATGCACCTGAACAAGGAACGGTCGATTGTAGTGTATGGGGGAGTGAAAGAGCATGCAAAAACGCTGACTGTTCTTGGCGTTCAGATAGTAGGACATGTAAAAGAAAACCGCCAGCACCGCCAGCACCACCGATGTAATGAAATGAATTTTCAAAAAGTTTCGAAAAGAATTAAAAGATGTCATCGTTGTTCAAAGTGCAATATACAAGAAAAGAGAGTGTGCACCTTTCGTTACGAACCAGTTAAAGTACATAACCTAAAAGCACCAAACCTGCGGCTCCACCTAACAACCCATAATGGTAATTGCGTTGCATCATATTTCGAACAGCAAGCCATTCATCCACTTGATCTTTGCGCAGAAACTCAATCATATGTCCAGGTTTTGGCCATAACATGTAAAAAAAGTAATTGACTACCATCGCAATCATCGCAAACAAGCAAGCACGCTTCCTACGATCGCCAGACATTTTTCGCACTGACATGAATGCAACAACAATACCCAACACCATACCCATAATCCAAATCTTCAGACGAGCCATACTAAGAACGTTTTGAATAGCTTTCTGCTCCTCAGTAAAGGTTTTTACATAATCACGCATGGTACTTTTATCAGACGCAACCATAGTCCATACCGTGCCGCCAAGAAGTGCTGAAGCAATAAGACAATTCATTTATTTTGTAGTAACTCAAAGGCTCAGATTTTTTTTCTTTACAAGATGGCTTGTGTTTCTTTTATACCACCAGCAGAGTCAACCACACCTGTTTTTGTAATTTTGACGACTGCGATAACAATCTTTTTGTTTTATCTTAATATAAAGAACAAATGCCAAAAAGAAAAGGTGGGAAGCTACATTTCCCTGATCACCCTGAGTTTCAGCCAAATCTCTCCCCAGAAGAAATGTTTCGTGCAGGTGTTTTTGGCGGCACCTATTGGCTCCCGATCAAATCAAGTGTCACGAAAAAGTCTTATAAAAACCAACACCTCGAATTCCCTTGGTGGAAGGGAATACCAGACGAGCATTTGACATCATCAGAGTGCGACAAACAAGTGAATAAGTATAAAGTTACCAGCGGGACTTCTTTGAAATATTGGGAAGATAAAGGCTGGATTCAGGCTCAAGATCCGTATGGATGGGTTCAATGGTACTGTCGCTTCTACCAAGGGCGCAGGTCAGACGATGATGAACGGCAGATAAAAAGATGGCTGGCATTCACTGGTCCTAAAGGAAGATTTCGCCTACGTCTTATCAACATGCTTAAAGACAATCGAAAGAAGTATAACGACTACACAGTCAGCCCTGTTATTAGGCAAGGCTTATTGCAATGGGGGTATGAACTGACGAAAAAGGATTTTGACTTCCTAGGAAGTCAAGTCATTTAAACAACAAACATTAATACCTAAACACAAAAAAAATGTTTCAGTGTTTAAAGTGTTCAAAAGTGTTATCATCAAAACGCCGTTTAGAAGAGCATTTAATAAAAAACTTGCCATGCAATTTAGAATGCAGAGTGTGTGAAAAGAAACTACTCTCAAAATACAAATATTATGCTCATATGAAAACCCATGGAAATGAAGAAATCTCAAAGAGTCAAAAAAAATCTATAATTTTCTAATTGAGATTGATGTGTATTAAATTTGAATATTCTCGTTACTATTGAGATTGATATGAATTTAAAAGCCATCTCTTATTCTTTCTTCTGCCGTGATCTTTGCATGACAATTGTGACATATTGCTTCTAGATTAGAACGTTCGTTAGTTCCACCTAATGCTACTCTGAGAATATGATTCGTATGCCATCCACCCATTCCAAACAGTTCCACACACCTGTTACATTTCCATTTTTGTGAAGCAGCAATCTTTGTTCTTTGTTCCTGACGTATTGTAATTCGTTTATATTTCTTTCGTTTTTTTGGCATTTCACTTTTTTCTGTTTGAGTTTCAAAAACTTTAGGCATTTCACTTTTTTTTTCTGTTTGAGTTTCAAAAACTCTATATCCTTGTACATCCACTTGTGGTAATCCTTGTTCATCCACTTGTGGTAATATGGAAAGCACAGGAATGTAAGGAATAACTTCCTCATCTTGAGCTGCATCAGACATCTCTGGCTGCCGAGATAGAGCAGTTTCAAGAGTTCTGACTTCTGGTGAATGCTCTTTTTTCTTGTGTCGATAATAGGCATACTTGTTTTTGAAACCTTCACCACATATTCTACATGTCAAATCACACGGTAGACTCTTTAGTAAATGTCGTTTGAGACTTTGTTTTGTTGTGAATATCTTATCACATTTATGACATGTTGGCTTCATTTTAATACAAATATAAGTTTTATTTTTTTAAATGCGCTGTAAAAGATGTAGGTTCGTGTCCTCGAATTAAGATGGGTAACGAAATCTTCGAAGCTTTTCATATTTAAAATTTAGTTTTGAAGTTGAGTTATATAAAACTCATTCACCAAAGCGCAAAAAACATAAACGAATCACAGTACGTCAGGAACAACGAACATACATTGCCGCCGAACAGGGATGGAAATGGAACAGATGTTCAGAGATGTTTGGAAAAGCAGGGTGGCATATAAACCACATCATTCGAGTTGCATTAGGCGGAACAAACGAAAGATATAATCTCGAAGCAATATGTCATACCTGCCATATAATAATAACAGCAGAAGAAAGAATAAGAGATGGATTCTAACTCTAAAATCACATCAATCTCAATAGTATCAAGAATATCAAACTTAAAATCACATCAATCTCAATAGTATCAAAAATACGTTAAATGTAGTTATTTAATTGCTACTATTGATTAGGGTAAAAATATTAGTTTTCGTATTGAGATTCATGTGAATTAAGTTTTCATATCCTTGTTACTATTTTTCCATATAATCTGTGTTTTTCAAAACCTCTGTTGCAATGCGGCCGCCATACCCTGATGAACACAACACGTCAATGCCTCCATCTGTTGTTTTCACTAAAAACCCCGCTAAATTGTTTCTCAAGTCTTTAAGACTTTTAGGTTGACTATCAAAAAACAATGTGCTTAAACTTGAATTTAAGTAAATTTTATCCACATCACTATTACACATGTTATTGATTTTCTCTTGTAAGACTTCAAATATTTCGTCCATTTCAATTCCTTTCATATCGTTGTGAAGACTATCCAAAGAAGAATACTCGATAAGTTCATCAACTCGTCCACGTTTACCGCCTCCTCTCTTCAATTTGGCGCGTTTTGAAGACATCCAACTGGTCATAAAATCTTGTTCTTTTTGCAATTGTTTTCTTCTGGGATCTAACACTCTCAGTAACATCTTGTCCTTTTCTCTTGAAGGGTATCCAAATAACTTCACATCTTTCATGAAATCCTCTACGAATTCCTCTAAGTCTTCCTTATTCTCCAAGTTTTCCATATCAAAAAGCTCGCTCCATGATGTTTCTTCAAAACTCTCTCTGACCTGATTCTCGACACGTTCTTGTTCTTCTTCAATCTCTTCTGATTCATCCATGTAATCTTCTACAATCTCAGCATCACTTCTTCCAGCTTCTTCTGCATCCGATCTAAATCCCCAATACAACTCTCCATACTCACCACCTCTTTGGTAAAAACCGGAACGTTCTAACCCCTCATAAAGCTTGTCTAAAAACTCTGGAACATTGTTGATCCTACTTAGTGGGTTATCCATAACCCATTTTGCCAACTTCACACTTGCCTCCGGGTCTTGTCTGTAACTACCCGAAAGTTTTTGGATCAGTTGGTTCTCAGATGCTCCCTCTTCAAGTAAACGTCTCAGCTTTTCTTCGCTAGGCATCTCTTTATCCAATTCTTCGTTCAGCATCTTAGTTACAAGATGTTTCTGAAACATAGGGTGCAAAGCATCCTTAAGTCCAGGGAATCGTTCATCCAATTCAACTAAACTAACAGATTTGTCCTTGTAATCCATGAATTGTTCAGATTCAAAGTGCAATTGGTACTTTTCTCCTTCATACTTTGGTTCTTTCGGTTGAATAACGTAGAGCGGACCCTGATTATTATAATAAGTATAATAGTTTTGCCCTCGTGTTGCTGCCGTGCACCACCGTGTACCTTGTCCCAAATAACAGGCAGCACTCTTTGTCTCAGGAATATAAATTTTAAAGGTTAGTGCATCATGAAAAAGTTCTACTTCTTCGTTTTTCACGCGCTCTTCATCTCGTCTTTCTTCCAACTCATCTGAATAATCATCTAAAAAATCCTCCAATCCGGAAAGCCCGTTCAAAATAGTGATGTTGGTTTTGCGATCAATGACTTTGTTCCTTTGCAACCATTTGAAATCGTCCACAGCGGGTTTAAGGCGACTCTTGATATCTTCTACACTATGAATTGTGCCGTTCTTGTAACTACTAATCACCCATCGCACCAATGAGCCATCTTCCAACGCATTGAACAATTGTTTCAGCTCAGAAAACTTTCTCCACTCCTTTCTTTGCTTGAGTTCCTCATATCTCTGCTTCAACAATGCCTCCTTTGCGGTTTTTACCTCCCTACTTGCACCTCTTATAAATTTTTTGAATCCTATTTGATCCTGCACAAGTTGATTAAAATCTAAAACAAATGAAGACTTAGAATCTGGTGCTAACCTGAGAAATGATCTATCATCACGAGAAGTTGCAACCTCATACATTTCAGGGTAATCTTCGATGAAGTTTATCCATGCTTTTTTCAAAACATCACCGCCATGTTGTTTCATTCTTTGTCTTTTATTATTTTAACAAAGAGATTTTATCTTACAGTCATCGTTTTTATTTTTCAGAATTACCAACAGTGCGATGTAAAAAAAAAGAGAATCTACGACTAGCACGGTCGTAAATCTCAAAAAAAAAAGCCGTTCCAACGGAGTGACGTTAGTCGCGCAGTGGTACACTCATAAGGATTTCACATTAAATCTTGTATTCTAAGTCATCATTAACCGCGTCAGC
>Ga0102815_10000311_pt1 | contig 34943 bp, 25 predicted proteins | sample ColrivemetaGS759_FD_79113 | JGI IMG/M metagenome (GOLD analysis project Ga0102815, IMG submission 79113) | Estuarine microbial communities from the Columbia River estuary - Ebb tide ETM metaG S.759 | ecosystem: Environmental > Aquatic > Marine > Intertidal zone > Estuary | place: USA: Columbia... | reverse complement strand
TGTGCACCGGGCCGGGATCGCCGTTTGCTTTGACAACGCCTTCGACGACCCTTTCACGACCCCTCTTCGCCGGGGGCCCGTGGACCTGTTCGTGGTCGTCAGTAACGAGGCCTGGTACAAGTCGAGCCCGGAGATGGACCACATGCTGGCCTTCTCCCGGATCGCGGCAGCGGCCTCGAGGCGCTCGATCGTCCGCGCCACCAACTCCGGGATCTCCGCCCTGATCGGACCGGACGGGAGGGTCCTTCAGGAGGTCCGCGGAAGCGATGGCAGGCGCAAGATGGTCGCGGGCGCCCTGCGGGTCAGGGTCCCTGTGCCGGATCGGCGTGCGGGCGCTGGCGGGGTCGGGGAGGCGACCTTCTTCGCGCGGACCGAGCCGGTTCAGCCCTGGGCGTGGGGGGGGGGAGCCGCGTTGATCCTCCTGTTCGCCCTGGTTCGTCGGCGGTTCGGGCATTCGGGGCCAGGGCAGCCATCGCCCGGCTTCGATTTCGAGGGGTGATTCGAAGGGTCCCGGGGGTAACCGCCCGCTGCCCCTCTCTTATGGCCCCCAAGCACACCGGGGCTCGAGGGTCAATTCGGGGCTCCTGGTGAAGCGGTTCTGTCGAAGACCGGCGCTCTCCTGCGAGCCACTCCTTGACCCCCCGCCGCGGTGGCCTCTACACTTCTCCCGTCGCCGGGGTCCCAGAACCTTCAAGGGCATCCGGTAGACAATCTTTCGCACCACCAGTTCCATCCGGCGTTCGCCGCGGCCCCTGCCGCGACCCGCGAGCACCGATCCCCCCAGGGTTCCTGGGTCAGCACCCCCCGGTGCTGTCGCCCAGGGCACTTCCGCCCCGGGCGTCCCAGCGACGCCTAGATCACCGAGAACTCACAGAGTTCCCCTCCACGAGCCAACGTCATGAGCCCGATCGGACGGACCTTCGTCGCCATCAACCTCGCCCTCTCCGCTGCCTTCCTCGGCTTCGCGTCCAACAACCTCTCCACGGCGCAGAAGTACCGCGGTCAGTTCGAAGACGTGACCGCCGAGCTCGCGTCGTCCAAGACCTCGATGCAGGCTGAGATCGACCAGATCTCCGAAGCTCGTGACGCCGCTGACCGCATGCGCAGCGACGCCAACACCGAGAAGGAGCAACTTGAACTCAAGAGCACGGCCCTTGAGCAGGAGCTCTCTTCCGCCACGGACGAGCTGAACGAGCTCAAGGCCGACATGGGGAACATCAGTTCTTCAATCGGTGACCTGTCCTCGAGCCTGGACGACATGAAGAGCCAGGTCGCCCAGGCGAACGAGGCCCGCGCCGAGGCGATCAACGCCCGTCGTGACGCCGAGAACGCCCGCGACGCCGCCGTGGCCGCCAAGGAGAGCGCCGACGACCGCTCCAACGGTCTCTCGGCGGACCTCGCCCAGGCCGAGCGTGATCTCACCTCGACCCGCGGCGATCTCGACGACGCCACCACGACCATCGCCATGGTCGTCGAGGCCACTGGCTTCGACCTCTCCCGAGGCGTCGGCGCTCCGCAAATTGACGGTGCCGTCCTCCAGTACCGCGCCGACCAGAAGCTCGTCCACATCAACCGTGGCACGAACAACAAGGTCAAGCGCGGCTACATCTTCGACATCTACAGCGGCGACACCTACAAGGGTCAGGCCCGCGTCGAGGTCGTCAACCCGGACACCTGCACCGCGGTGCTCGTGGCCACGACCGGCTCCGCGATCGCGCAGGGAGACCTCGTCTCCACGCAGATCTGAGTTCCCCGTTCCTCTTACGAATCCAACAGGGAGAACCACATGGCACGTTCCAAGAGCCGTTCCGGATCCAGTCGTCGTAGCGCAACCGCCGAGGTTGCTGAGGTCGAGATCGTCTCCGAGGAGTCCGGTTTGGGCTTCGAGGTGGCACTCGCCATCATCACTACGGTCATCCTCCTCGTAGCGGTCATCATGATCGACTACGACCGAGGGGCCAACTACGGCGAAGGCATGCTCTTCTCGGGCAAGTACGCGGAGAACGCCGCGTCCGCTACCAAGTGACCGGCCGCGGATCGCCCTCGTCGGCGGCCGCTCCAGACCGAGAGCAAGCCCGCAGCGCCCAGGCGCTGCGGGCTTGCTTCATTAAATGTGACCCCGCGCTGCGTTGTTCTTGTTGAACCCGCACCTCCGGTCCTTCAAACTCCAGCCGGAGTCGCGTCCGCGGTTGAGGGGCCGCAGCGATTCCCGAGCGCCGCACCGTTCGTCACCGCACAGATTTCATGAGGCCGAATCGCATGAGCCAGCTGTCTTCACGACGCTGTGTCCAAGCGGGTTCTTCGGAGCCCGCCTGCCCTACCTTTCTTTCCCATGCTGACGGGCTCTCGAGCCCGGGAGCAGAGCGATGAGTCTCTTCAAGCCGATGGAGTGGGCCTTTGGGCATCTCTCCACTGACATGGGGATCGACCTCGGGACGGCGAACACGCTGGTGTGTACCCGTGGACGAGGGATCATCCTGAACGAGCCGAGTGTCGTCGCGGTGAAGAAGGGCACCAACGAGGTCCTCCTCGATGGCATGGCGGTGGGCAACACCGCGAAGGAGATGCTCGGGCGAACCCCGGGCGGCATCCAGGCCATCCGTCCGCTTCGTCACGGGGTCATCGCTGACTTCGACGTGACGGAGAAGATGCTCAAGTACTTCATCACGAAGGTCCACGAGGGCCGGCACTGGGTCAAGCCGCAGGTCGTCATCGCGGTCCCCGTCGGTATCACGGCGGTTGAGCGGCGAGCCGTGATTCACTCGGCCGAGCGTGCAGGGGCCCGGCGGGTCTTCCTGATCGACGAGCCCATGGCTGCGGGTATTGGCTGCGACATGCCCGTGACCGAGGCGCGTGGTTCGCTCATCGTCGACATCGGCGGCGGCACGACGGAGATCGCGGTGCTCTCCCTCGCCGGCGCGGTGGTCTCGACCTCACTGCGAATCGCCGGGGACGAGATGGACGAGGCGATCCTCGCCCACCTGCGACGCCACCACAACCTGCTCATCGGTGAGCAGTCCGCGGAGCGCATCAAGCTCACCATCGGGTCCGCGTGGCCGATGGAGCAGGAGCTCTCCATGGAGGTCAAGGGCCGCGACTCGGTGCAGGGTCTCCCGCGCCGGGCAACGGTCACCTCCATCGAGATCCGTGAAGCCCTCAGCCATCCCGTGCGTCTCATCTGCGAGGCCATCCGCGGCATCCTCGAAGAGGCTCCCCCCGAGATCAGTGCGGACCTCGTGGACACCGGCATCACGCTGGTCGGCGGCGGCGCGCTCCTCTACGGCATGTCCCAGGCGATCTCCGATCACCTCGGCGTTCCCGCTCGTGTCGCCGAGGATCCCCTCACGGCCGTGGCGCGCGGCACGGGGATCTTCCTCGACAAGCTCGACGTCTTCAGCCGCGTGCTGTCGACGGAAGACGACGATTGATGGACACTCCGCGCCGGGACGTCTCGGCCCTCCATGGGGCCGGGCGGCTCGCGCGGGCGCTGGACGACGCCTTCTCGCGACGTCACTGATCGAGCGGGTCTGGGGGGACCGAAGCATATGGCGACGATGCGGATACGAAGGCTTGGCTGGACCATCGCCGCTGGCGCGGCGTTGCTCTCCCTGCGTCCCGTTGGACCCTTCGAGCGGGTCGCCGACCTCGCCCTGGCTCCGGCCCGAATGCTCGGCTTCCTTGGGGCGCCCTCGCTCTGGTGGGCGCGTGGAGAAGAGCCTGAGGACACGGATGGCTTCCTCGCCGTCGAGCGCGAGCTCTCCGCGCAGTTGGAGCTGGCGATCCTCCGCTCCGCCGAGCCGTTGGAGGTCCCCTGGCCCATCCGTGGGGTGGTGCCGATCCCCGGCGAGGTGGACGTCTCGGAGAAGGTGAATCGGGACCGTATCTCGCTGCGGGTGGCAGACCCCGGACCCATCGAGCGCGGCCAGGCGGTGATCGCCGGAGACGTCTTCGTGGGCACGGTCGAGAAGATCCCCGTGCGGGAGCCCTATCGGGACCGCCCCGGGCTGCTGGAGAGGGCTCTGCGCCGTGTTGGGCTCTCCTCTCCGCCGGTCCCGCCACCCCGGGACCTTGTGATCGTGCGGATGATCACCGACCCGCTCGCTCGGGTCGGGGCCCGTATCGAGGAGGCGGACGGTCGTTCGGAGTGCCGCATGGTGGTTGGCGGCCTCGAGCGGCTAGAGGACCGGGTCTGGCTCGCCGTGCACAACCCGGAGAGCCAGAACCGGTTCACCGGCAGGGTCGTCGTGCACGAGGCTGCTGCGGCGGTCGAGTCTGCGGACTCGATGGCCAGCGGCTTTCTGCTCGGTGACCTGCGTCGGACGACGATTGCCGCCACGGAGCGCACCCCCCGACGCCAGGTCATGGGCGTCGACCCCTTGCTGGACTTCGAGGCGGGGCTGAACCAGGTGTTGGTCCTCACCCCTGGGTGGGGACCAGGTTCTGTCGACCCGCGGCGCTCGGACATCGTCGGGGTGCTGGAGTCCACCGGTTGGAGGCACGTTGACATGGCGTCGCTTGGCGACCTTTGCCCCTGGCGATCCACGGGGCGGCTCGACGTCGGTCGGAACGTCGGTGTGCGGGCGGGGGCAGCGGTGGTGGATGGCGTCCGGTTGGTGGGTCGTGTCTCCCGTAGCGATCAGATCGGCGCCACCGTGGCGCTGCTGGATGACCCGGGCTTTCGGGTCACAGCCCTCGCGCAACCGGCGAACGATCCGGGGGCCACGCCGCTGGTGCTCGGGGAGCTCGTCTCGGCCGGCTGCGACGGGAATGATCGGGTGTCGCTTCGCTGGCGCCCCGCTTCCGGGAGCCGCCACGACGAGTGGATCGAGCGGCACTCGGAGGGCAGCGGCGGTGTCGAGGTCCTGCTCTGGACCGGGTCCGGCATGCGGCGCGTCCCGCGCGGTCTGCTGCTCGGGCGGACGTCCCTGCGGGCGCCCGGGGAACCCGGGGAGCTGGGGGGCGAGCTGGTCATGGCGCTCGAGGGCTTCGGTGACCCTGGCGCCGAACTCCAGGTCCGGACCGGCAGCTCGCGGCTCTCGCGCCCGGCCGAAGGCAGCGTGGTCCACGCGGCGGAGGGGGAGCGTTGAAGCGGTTCACCTCACTGGGCGTCTTCTTCCTCTGGGTCTCGATCGCGGGGGCCCTGCAGCTTCTGCTGATGAGCGGGGCGAGCGGGCCTGGCGTGGAGGGGCCCGCCCTCGGGCGGGCCTGTGTCCCCGATCTCATGACCCTGGTCCTCGTGGTCGCGGTGGGGCGCCTCGACAGGCGCGACGTGGTCACGCTGGCCCTCGTCACGGCGGCGGCCCGGGCCGCCTGCACGGCCGCGCCCCCCTTTGCGGTCTTGTGCGGCTGCCTCGTCGCGGCGCTGGCCGCCGACACACTGCGGCGCTTCGCTGACCTGGATCGGGCCTGGCTCCGGTCGTGCGCGGCGGGATCGGGCGCCCTCGCCATCGGGACCTGGCTCCTCGTGGTAGACCTCGTTCGCGGCAGCCAGGCCCGGGCCACCGGTGGCCTGAGCTTCGGGCAGGCCAGCGACGGTGACTTCGCGCTCGTCATGCTGACCGCCGCGGTCACCGCCCTGGTGGCGCCCCTGGTCTGGCCCGGCCTCCACCGGCTCCCCGGCCTCCGTCGGCTTGAGAGGAAGGCGTTCTGATGCTGCGCCGCTTCCTGCCGCTCCTCGCGCTGCTGACCCTCTCGGTCGCCGTCCTCCTGGCTCGTCTTTGGGACATCCAGGTGGTCCAGCACGACGTCTGGGCCACCGAGGCCGCCAACATCGTGCGCTCTTACGGGGTCGAGCCCTACCGCCGCGGCGCGATCCTCGACCGCAACGGCGAGGTCATCGTCCAGGACGAGAAGCGCTACGTGCTGGAGTTCATCTGGCGCGACTTCCGCCGCCGTCACCCCTTGGGTCAGCTCGCCATGCTGCGCTCTCTGGCGCTGTCGCGGCCCGTGGGTCTGGATGAGGCGCGCCGAAGCCCGGTCCGCGCGGCCCGCGGCTACACGCTGCTCTCGCCGGACGACCTGCGGCGCTTCGCGCTTGGGGGTGAACTGGACGCGGACCTCGACTACGTCCCCGCCGTCGCGGCGGAGACCGAGGAAGGCCGCAAGGCCGAGGCCACTCGGGCGCGCCGGCGCTCCCGCGCGGTCGACATGCGCTTCTACATCCAGCGACTGCTGGAGCTCTCGCCGCGCGACGTGAAGGAGCTGGGAGAGCTCGTGGAGGAGGAGGACTGTGGAGACCTCTCCTATGTCAAGCTCGCGGGCCTCATCACGGACGAGTCCACGGACGACATTCTTCGCCGGCTTGAGCGCGACGTCCGTACACGGGACGAGCAGCTGACGCGTCTCGCAGGGCTCATTCAATGGGCGGTCCCCGATGGGGCGGCGGCCCCGTCTGATCCCCTGGGCGCGGCCTCGGACCCGCTCCTGCTGGATGACGGCGACCGCCTGGTTCAGCTCATCGAGGCCCGCCGCCGCGCCGTGGATGACGAGACGGCGGACGCGCTCTTCCGGATCGCCCTTGGCTTCTCGCCGGTCCGCTTGAATGAGCAGAACCTGGCCGCCCTCGACCTCAGCTGGCTGTGCTCTGCCCTGGACTGGGACCGGACGCGGCTGGAGGAGTGGCGCCAGTCGCGGGGGACCGCGTTCGTGAACTCCACCCGCGCGGGCTTCATCATCGCGAGATCGAAGCCGCTCCGAAATGGGGTCGGCGAGGCGAGCGGGCTGGAGGCTGGGGATCGCTTCATCTCCGCGCTTGCCCACTCCTTCAGGAGCGACCCCGATGGTTGGGAGGGGCGGAACCCGATGCCGGAGGACTGGCGTGAGGTCGGCCGCTTCGAGGTCCTGGACGAGCTCGCAGATCGGCTCGACGGGGAGCCTGTGGACGGAATCGAGGCCCAGCGCGACCTCTTCAGCTTCCAGCGGGAGTCGACGCGGAGCAACGGGGTCCGGAATGAGTCGCTCCTGATGGAGCTGCTCGGCGACGTGCTCGCCACAGCGCCCGTGGGCCAGAGCGCCTCGCGCCTCGCGGAGGAGCTGGTGGCGCTCGCAAGGAACGCACGGGGGGAGTGGCAGCTGAAGGATGCCCAGCTCGTCGAGCACATCCTCGCCACGCTGCACGAGAGGCTCCAGAGGCGCATCGGCGCGGTGTTCGCCCAATCCGCGGGCGGCGCCCTCACGCCTGGCTCCGTGAAGATCGGGGCGCCGTGGATCGAGCGAGCCCTGGAGACCCGGCGCTACGTGGTTCGGGACCGCGGGGCGCGGCCGAAGAGGGTCGGGGAGGACCCGAGCATCGACCTTGTCCTCCTCGTGACTCGCTACCGGGACGAGTTCGCCGGGTTCCGCGCCCGCGCTCAGACGCAGCGGATCGCGGTGGAGACGTCTCAAGGCAGCTCGCAGCCCCTGGCGTCCAAGCTCCTCGGACGGGTTCGGAGCCCCTTCCTCGTGGACGTGCTGCAGCAGCGGGCGAAGGCGGAGCGGTTGACCGACCTCCAGCGCAAGCGGCGGCTCCCCGAGGAGGACGCCAGCGAGATCCTCGCGCTGGTGGACGCGACGCGCCGGCCTGGAGAGGCGGTGGGAGGCAGCGGGCTCGAGGCCTGGTTCGACAGGGAACTCTCGGGGAAGTCGGGATATCACGAGATCCAGGGGTTGCAAGACCGCGTCGAGGGGAACCGCACGCCCATCTACCGCGGCGCCGAGGATGGACAGGACGTGACGTTGACGCTGGACATTGAGCTGCAGCGAGCCGCTGAGGGCGTCCTGCTCGACCCGGGCCCGTTCCCGCCGAAGGGCATCACGGACATGAAGGTCGACCGGCGCTGGGAGGCAGCTCCTGTGGGCGCCATCGTGCTCGCGACCGTCGACGGGGCGATCCTCGCCGCGGCCTCGGTGCCCCTGGAGCCGGGGTCCCCTCCCGCAGAGGGGTCTGCGGCGTTTGACTGGTTGGCCATCACGGATGGAGAGAGCCTCAAGGCCACAGATCGCACGCTATCGCGGCCAAAAGCCCAGCCTCCCGGTTCGATCGTCAAGCCGTTGTTGGCCGCGTATGCACTTGAGAACCTTGGCCTTGACCCTTCGGCGTACCTGGCGCCCTGCGAGGCCAGAGGTGACCTCTCGCGACCGGGAACGGCCCCGAAGCGTGAGGACTGGCCGGGGTTCGGCAAGGTCAACTGCGCCACGAGGTGGGGGCACGGAAGAGACGTCAATCTGTCTGAGGCGCTGAGGGTCTCCTGCAACGTCTACTTCGCTGCGCTTGGTGAGTGGGTCTTTGACCCTAGTTCGATGAGTGACGCTTACCGCTCGTTCGGATTCGGCGCTCCCACCGGTGTTCGATTTGATGACAACGGAACGCGGGCCGGGCTCGTGGATAGCTATCGCATCAACCCCCAGAGTCCGCTGGGCGACGGTGTTCCCATCGAGAGAGTCGATGAGGTGGTCCGGCAGTTCCTGGGGAACGGCCTCGCGCACGTGGACGTGAACGTGATCCAGGTCGTACGGGCCTACGCGGGGTTGGCCACAGGCGTGCTGCCTCAGATGCGGCTGGTGCGACGGGTCGGGGACCAGCCAGTCCACCCCGCCGGCGATCCCCTCGGCATCGGGTCGAACCACCTGGCGACAATCCACGCTTCCGTGGCCCGCGTCGTGACCGAGGGCTTCGGGAGGGAGCGGGGGCTGCTCGTCGACTCCCTCGGGTTCACGCTGGCCGCCAAGACTGGGAGCGCGGACTACAGGGGAGGGTTGGTTCCTCCGGATGGCTCACCAGACGCTCCGCTTGGGCTGTTCAAGAAGGGGATGCGCAAGCACGCTTGGCTCGCCGGGTGGTTCCCGGCCGAGGAGCCTCGCTTCGTCATCACCGTCTACGTGCACGACACCAGCGCCACAGCGAGTCACTCGGCGGCCTATGTCGCCCGGAAGTTCCTCCTCACCGACGCGGTGCAGAAGCTGATGGCTGAGCCGGTCCCTTCAGGGCAAGGGTCGGCGGTGGAGGCGAGCGCCAAGCGGGGGAGGGACCGATGATCGAGGCCATTCGTAGCACGATCGGCCGCATCGTCTCCACGGGGCACGTGCGCTGGTCCGAGTTCGCCTGGCCGGTCCTGCTGATCGCTGCGGGCTTGCTGGCCGCGGGGATGACCTTCGTCTCCGTGATGGCGGACTCGGCGAGTAACCCTGAGCTCGGGGGCGTGGACTACGAGGGCCACCGCCAGAAGCTCCTCGTGGCGCTCCCGGTGTTCTTCGCGGGGCTGTTCCTGCGGCCGAGCTGGCTGAAGCGGAACGCGGCGCTGATCTACTCGGCGTGCGTGGTCCTGCTGGTGCTCGTGCCCATCATCGGGGACGAGCGGAACAACGCCAGGCGCTGGATCCAGCTGCCCAAGTTCGACCTGCAGCCGAGCGAGCTGGCGAAGATTGGCGTCATCCTGATGCTCGCTCGTGTGCTCCACGAGAACCCGCTCAAGACCGCGCGCGACTGGCTCAAGCCGATGCTCGTGACCGCCGTGCCCATGCTGCTCGTCGCCGCGCAGCCGGACCTGGGGACGGCGCTGACCCTGGTGCCCGTGCTGGGGGGGCTCCTCTACCTCGCGGGGGGGAGCGGGCAGGCGCTCGGGGCGCTCGGCCTGGCCGCGATCGCCGCGGGCTTCGGGGTCTGGCAAAGCGGGCACGTGCAGTCCTATCAGCTCGAGCGGATCGATACCTGGGTCGAGTCCTTCGACGACCGAGAGCTGATCGCGTCGCGCAATGGGCTCGGCTTCCACACCTATCACGCGCGTACGTTCACGGGGAACGGGGGCCTCTACGGGCGCGGGCTCGGCGAGGGGGTCGCGAACGAGACCGGGCTCCTGCCTGAGCGTGACTCCGACTCGATCATCGCAGTGATCGGGGAGGAGTGGGGCTTCGCCGGGACCGCCATGGTGATCGTCCTTTACGGCCTGATGGTCGGGCTGCTGATGCTCCACGCCGCAGGTCTTCGGGACCGCTTCTCGAGGCTCGTCGTGGGGGGGGTCGCCATCTACTTCGCGGCACACCTGTTCATCAACGTCTCCGTCAATCTCGGCCTGCTGCCGATGACAGGGCTCACGCTGCCGCTGTTCTCCACGGGCGGCTCCTCGCTCCTCGCCACCTTCCTCGCCCTCGGCCTCGCCCTCGGGCTCTCGTCCCACCACGAGCGCAACCTCGGGGGCGACGCCTTCCGCCGCTACTGAGCGGGCCCAAGCGAGCGGACCCAGGCGAGGGCACCCAAGCGAGCGGACCCAGGCGAGGGGGCCCAGGCGAGGGGGCGCGCGGGTCGGAGGGAGCCACGTCGGTCCATCACCTAGGGCCGGTTAGGGCGTCAGCGGTGAAACGGTGGCGCCCCGACGGCGGGCCGTCGGGGCAGGGGCGCGCCGCGCGCCGCCAGGGTCACGACAACAGGAACTGCAGGTCGTCGGAGTCGAGGTCCGAGAGGGACGACGCCGCTCCGCCAAGCACCAGGGAGGAGAGGTCACGCTTCTTCTCTTGAAGCTCTAGCACCCGGTCCTCGATGGTCTCGCTGGCGATCATCCGGTAGACGTGCACCGGGTGCTCGCGACCGATGCGGTGGGCGCGGTCGATGGCCTGGGCCTCGACAGCGGGGTTCCACCAGGGGTCGAGCAGGAAGACGTAGTCGGCTGCCGTGAGGTTGAGGCCCGTCCCGCCGGCCTTGAGGCTGACGAGGAACAGGGGCACCTCGGGGTCTTCTTGGAAGGCGTTGACCTCGGCCTCGCGCTTGCGGGTGCTGCCATCCAGGTAGGAGTAGAGCAGCCCCCTGGCGTCCAGGGCGGCCCGGACAATGCCGAGGAACCCGGTGAACTGCGAGAAGATGAGCGCCTTGTGCCCCTGGTCCACGAGCTCCTCCACGAGGGGGAGCAGCACGTCCAGCTTGGCGGACGATTCGCCCAGGCGGGTCGGGTCGATGAGGCCCGGGTGGCACGAGGTCTGCCGCAGGCGCAGCAGGGCCTTGAGGACCTCGACCCCGCCCCGAGAGCCCGCCGCGGCGAAGCTCGAGCGGTAGTGCTGGCGGATCTCGTCGTAGTCCTGACGCTGCTTGCCGTCGAGGGTGCACTCCAGGACCTGTTCTGTCTTGGGCGGCAGGTCGTCCAGCACCTCGTCCTTTGTCCGTCGGAGGAGGAAGGGGCGAACGGCGCGTACCAGGATGTCCCGGGACTCGTCGTCCAGCCGGGCGGAGCGACCCTTGGCCCGCAGGCGCTGGCCGAGCCGCGTCCCCTCAAGCGTCCCGGGGTTCAGGAACTCCAGGAGCGAGCCGAGCTCGCCGAGGTGGTTCTCCACCGGCGTACCCGAGAGGGCGAGGCGCTGGCGGGCCTTGAGGCCCCGCGCCGCGGCGGCCGTCTGGCTGGCAGCGTTCTTGATGGCCTGGGCCTCGTCGAGGACCACGAGGTCAAAGTCGATCTGGGCCAGCTCCGCCTGGTCGCGACGGAGCGTGCCGTAGGTGGTGAGCAGGATGTCGGGGGACTCGGCGCTGTCGAGGGCCTCCAGGCGATTCGCGCCCGTGTAGTCCACCACGCCGAGGTCCGGCGCGAAGCGCTTGGCCTCTGCCCGCCAGTTGAAGATGACCGACCGCGGCGCGATCACGAGGGAGGGGCGCCGGTCTTCGGACCGGCGGATCCGGTGGAGCAGGTAGGCGAGGATCTGGACCGTCTTACCCAGGCCCATGTCGTCGGCCAGGCACCCGCCGAGGCCAAGGTCGCTCAGCTGCTTGAGCCAGCCAAGGCCCTCGCGCTGATAGGGGCGTAGCTCGCCCACGAAGGCCTCCGGCTCCTCCATGGGGACGGGGGAGGAGGCTTCGCTGAGGAGGGAGCGCAGGTCGGCGAACGGCTCGTCCACCTCCACAGCATCCAAGGACGCCTGGCGCTCGAGCAGCGCCGAGAGGACCCACCCCTGTTCCTTGCTGAAGCGGACCTTGCCGTCCTCGGCCTGGCCGACCTCGAGGAGCTTCCACCGAGAGGCCCAGTCCTTGGGGAGCAGTCCGCGGGACCCGTCCGGGAGGGTGACGAACTTGGCGCCGCGCTCAGCGGCGGCCAGGAGCGCGGGGAACGGGACCTCTTGCCCCTCGAAGGACACGTGGCCGTCGAGGTCGAACCAGTCGATGCCGGACTGTACGGAGGCCGCCGAGCCGGTGCTGGAGCGCACGCTCTTGCCGTCCGCCTCCACGTCCCAGCCTTCCGCGAGCAGCCGTGCGATCAGGAACTCGATGTCCTTGGCGGGCACCCGTGCCGTGGCGATCTCCTCCTCAGGGTCCAGCTTGCGGCTGCCGCCCGCGTCGAGGAAGGTCCGCAGCGCGGCGCGTTCTCCCTCGAGGTCTCGGGAGAAGACCTGGCCCGCCTCGTCCTCGAGAGACCAGCCGTAGGTGTCCGCCGCAACCCGCCGCGAGCCGTACACGAACGTGATGTCGGCTTCGAGCATCTTCGAGCTGGCCTCCTCCTCGTCGGGGAGCCGCACGACCAGGAGGGGGATCACCTTTGGCCCGGTCTGGATGGAGCCGGGCGCCATGACCTGGTTGCCAAGCTGGGCGAGGGCGCGCCGAAGCCTCGACTCTCCGCCGCCCGGCGTCTTGAGCTCGCCGCGCTGGCGGAGGACCGCCGTCACCGGGGCCGCGGCCAGGGGCTCGAGCCGCGACAGGGCCCCGTTGATGATGAGGTGCCCGTCCGCGGAGACCATGGCCACCTCCGAGAGCTGCAGGTGCTCGTCGCCTCGGTCCAGGTGGCCCGTGAGGATCAGCGGCTCGTCCTCGCCGCCGTCGCGGCCGAGGGAGAGGCGCACCTTCCAGGGGTGGTCCAGCTCATTGCGGATGGGGGCGGGGAGGTTCCCGCCCTCGGGCTCCTCCGAGCTGGAGGGGGCCAGGAAGAGTCGCTCGGTGTCCACGAGGACGCGCATGGCGGCCTCCGTGCCCGGCCCGCCCAGGTGCCAGGTCTCGGGTGGAGCCTCGTAGCCCGTCACCGCGCGCCCGCGACCGCCAGGGCCGTCCAGGAGCGCGACGATCTCGATGTCTTCACTGCGCGACATGCGCACGTCGTCCCAGTCCTTGCGGCCGATCTCGAGGGCGGCGCCCCAGGATCCGTCGGCGCGGCGTCGCCGTCGGCGGATCGAGATGGAGAACCCGGCGGTGGCGCCCGGGGAGGGGATGGTGAGCGCGTATTCGATGCGCAGGAAGGCCTCCCTCTCGAGGGCCTCCCAGGGGCTCGCGCCCTCTTCCACGCCCGCGGCCTCGACCACGGCGTCCAGGAAGTCCCGGCGCTCGCGGTCGTCCTTGCGCACCTCGGTGCGCTCGGCGCGCCAGCCTCCGAGCCCCATCTGTCGGGCGGCTACCACGAGGGCGGCCCAGACGTGTCGGCATCCGCCTTCGATCGCGAAGCGGTCGCAGGAGCACTCCGCGTCCACGAGTCCACCCCGGCCGACGCGCACGGCGAAGGGCTCGTCCCGGTCGGTCACGGCGACGGAGAACCCGCGGGTCTCCAGCTGGATCTCGCCCACGAGGTCCCGGCGGGCAAGGCCCTCTCCCCGGCCGCGCTCCACCCCCTTCAGCCCACGCAGCATGGCCTGGCGGGTGTCCTGGACGATGGCCCGGAGCTCATCGCTGAGGTTCAGGCTTTCGACCACCTCCGCGAGGGACCCCTCGGTGGCCTGCGGGTCTTCCGAGTGCCCCTCGGGGGGGAGAGAATCCTCGGGGGGGAGAGAACTCTCGGGGGGGAGAGAACCCTCGGGGCTCTCGATGTCTCGCGAATCCGATTCGGGGTTCACGGTGGCGTCGCCGGCGTCGCTGTTCATGGGTCTTCAGGCCTCGCTGAGGCCGGCCCGACATTGTGGATGAGACGTCATCGCCGAACCATGAAGATCCCGTCGGAACCAGAGAGCAATTGCTCGTCGTCCCTGCGGCGTCTCAGCGCGGCGCTGGCTTCCAGGCGAGATGCACGCACCAGCCGACGGCGAGCACTCCGACTCCGAGCATGGTGACCTGCGGCCGCGTCACCACGAGGTTGCCCACGACGATCGCTGCGGCCAGCGCCGCGTAGGTGGCGGGGAAGAGCGGGAACCAGAGGCTGCGAAAGGGGCGGCTTGGCCCGAGTCGCCTCGCAAGAACGATGAGGGCAAGGCCAGCGAGGCCGTGGAAGATCCACTCGGCGAACACCACCGCGCCGGTGAGCGTGTCCACGTGGGCGGCGTCGTACGCGCTCCAACCCAGATAGACGAAGACCAGCGCACATTGGGTGACCAGCGCGACCACCGGTGCGCCGGTGCGGGGGTGCAGCCAGCCGAAGGCGCGCAGGAACAGGCCCTCCCGCGCCATGGCCACGTAGATCCCGGGGGTGGTGATGAGCGTCGCCACCAGAAACCCCAGGGCCGAGATCGCCATGGCGGCGGTGACGAATGTGATGCCGAGGTCGGCGCCGAGGGTGAGCTCGGCCATGCGGTTGGCCATGGGCTGATCGGACTGGGCGGCCATGCCTCCGATGCCGAGGACCCGCAGGTAGGCGAGGTTGACCAGGAGGTAGATCACCGCCACGCCAGCGACGCCCATGACGATCGCCCGCGGCAGGTTGCGCTCGGGGTCCTTGACCGCCGGGGCGATGTAGCTGATGAGCTGCCAGCCGCCATAGGAGAAGAGCACGCTCAGCGAGGCTCCGAGCATGCCGTCCACCAGGCCGTCGGAGGTGCGGTCGGCGGCGGCGACGACCACCGCCTCGGCGGGCTCGGCGAAGAGGGCCAGGCCGAACACGATGAACGTGCCCACGGCCGCGACCTTGAGGAGCATGCAGAGGTTCTGGAACAGGGCTCCGCTCTTGAGGCCGGCGAGCCCGATCCCGGTGACCAGCAGGACGATGCCGGCGGCGACGGCGAGCTCACCGGAGGCGCCGAGCCCCGCGAGGAGGGCGACCTGCGCCGAGAAGAACCGTGCGACGAGGGCGCAGGCGCCGGTGGAGACGACGAGCAGGACCACCCAGGCGAAGAGGAACGACGTCCTCGCACCGAAGGCCTCGCGCAGGAAGACGTACCAGCCCCCCGTGTGGGGGAAGGCGGCGGACAGCTCGGCGAAGGTCATGGCGCCGGAGAGGGCCGCGAGGGCGCCGAGGCCCCACATGGCGAGGTAGGCGCCGGGCTCGGTGACCTCCCGGGCGATCTCCGGTGGCGTGAAGAAGATCCCGATGCCGAGGATCCCGCCCATGACGAGCATGGTGGCGTCGAAGAGGCTGAGCTTGCGGGTCGTGGCGTCCGTCATGGCGTCAGGTGAGGAGGAACTCGAGGTCATCGGGGCCGAGGTCGGAGAGGCCGGTGGCGGCCCCCTCGAGGGCCGTCTTGGCGAGGTCAGACTTGCGCTCCTGGAGCTCGACCACGCGGGCCTCGACCGTGCCCTCGGTGAGGACGCGGTAGACGTGAACCGGGCGGGTGCGGCCGATGCGGTGGGCGCGGTCCACGGCCTGGGCCTCCGCCGCCGGGTTCCACCATGGGTCCATGAGGAATACGTAGTCCGCGGCGGTCAGGTTGAGGCCGGCGCCGCCGGCCTTGAGGCTGATGAGGAACACGCAGCCCTCGGCGGCGGTCTGGAACCGCTCGACCACCGCCCCGCGATTCCGGGTCGCTCCCTCGAGCACGTGATAGGGAATACGGGCGGTCTCGAGCCGGGTCCGGATCAGACCGAGGAGCCTCGTGAAGGAGGAGAAGACGATGGCCTTGCGCCCGCTCGCCACGAGCTCCTCGAGCATCGGGAGAAGGAGGTCGAGCTTGCCCGAGCTCTCGGCGAGCAGGGAGGGGTCCACGAGACCGGGGTGGCAGGCCGCCTGGCGCAGGCGGGTCAGCGCGGAGAGGACGTGCATCTCCACCTCGCCCGGGTTCTCGAGGCGCTCCTTGCGCCGCTGCCCCTTGCTCTTGGAGAGCTCGGTGCGGAAGTACCTCGAGAGGTCCTCGTAGGTGGTCCGTTGGGCGTCACCCATGGGCGCGCTGAGCACCTGCTCGACCTTCGGGGGAAGATCGGGCAGGACGGCGTCCTTGGTGCGACGGAACAGGAACGGGCGCAGGGCCTTGGCCAGGAGGTCGCGCCCCTCCTCGGGCAGGGCGTGGCGGCCCCGCGGGGCGCCGAGGCTCGCGAAGGCCGCGTGGGCCCCGAGCATCCCGGGGTTGAGGAACTCCAGCTGGGACCAGAGGTCGCCGAGGTGGTTCTCCATGGGCGTGCCCGAGAGGGCCAGCCGGCGCCGTGCCCGCAGGGCCCGGGCCGCGACAGCGGTCTGGCTCCTGCGGGAGCGGATGGCCTGGGCCTCGTCCAGGACCAGCACGTCGAGCTCGATCTCCTCGAGCCGGGGTGCATCCCGGCGCAGCGTGCCGTAGGTGGTGACGAGCAGCGAGCCAGGCTTCGCCTGCTCCAGCCGCGTCCAGCGATCGGGACCCGTGAAGTCCAGGGTCGCGAGGGTGGGGGCGAAGCGCGCGGCCTCGTGGAGCCAGTTGAACACCAGGGAGCGGGGCGCGACGACCACCGAGTGTCGACCCTCACAGCTGGAGGTTCGGCTCAGGAGATAAGCGAGGACCTGCACGGTCTTGCCGAGGCCCATTTCATCGGCGAGGCAGCCCGAGAGGCCGACCCGGTCGAGGGACTGCATCCATCCGAGCCCTTCCCGTTGATAGGGCCGCAGCTCCCCGCGGAATTCGGGCGGGGGGTCGGCGGCCTTGGGGGTGCCGAGGGTCCCCAGCTGCTCACGGAGTCGAGCAAAGGGCTCGTCCACCTCGGCGGCGCGCTGTTCCGCGAGGGCGGCCACGGCCCAGGCCTGGGAGGGGTCGAAGCGGACCCCGCCCTCGATCTCCTCCCCAAGCGCGGCGAGCTTCCAGCGCTCGAGCCAGCGTTCCGGCAGCAGCCCCCGGGAGCCGTCGCCCAGCTCCACGAAGCCGCGCTCGTTCCGCGCGGCGTCGAGGGCGACCGGGAAGGGGACCTCCTCGTCACCGAAGCGGACAGCGCCCACGAGGTCAAACCAGTCCACGCCGGTGCGGACGGAGACGCTCACTGACCCCAGGCCCCGAACGAGCTGGTCCCGGGCGGTGACCTGCCAGCCCTCATCCACCAGGGTGCCGACCATGCCGAGGAACTTCCCTCCAGGGACCGCGGCGGCGGCCCCGGAGCCGCTCCCCGCGGGGCGGCCGCCGAGCTCGCGGAAGCGGAGGATGGCCGCGGCCTCAAACAGGGGTTGGCGGGGGACGGAGCGGCCCTCGAGGCCGGGCACCACCTTGGTGCGGTCATCGGGCCGGACCCGCGTCCCCGAGTAGTCAAAGGTGACCTCGCACTCCACGCGCGCCTCACCCTCCGTCTCCAGGGGGGCCTCGGCGCGCAGGCAGGGCACCGGGCGCGGCGGCTCGGCGATCTCGGCCAGTCGAGGGCCAACGAGGGTCGCGGTGCCCGCGATGGCTGAGAGGCTTGGCGCTTCCTCTGCGGGGAGCTCCAGCGGCCCGCTGGAGAGCTCGAGCACGACGGCGGTCGCCTCCCCGACGGGGAGCTTGAGGAGCCGCCAGGACCCGCGCAGGACGCACAGCCCGTCATGGGTCACCCTCGCGACCTCCTCGGCGCGGACACGCTCGTTTCCTTTTAGGACGAGGCTGGCGTGCACCCGCCACAGGGCGCGTGACTCGTCCTCCGCCTCCAGCTCGAGTCCAACGACTTCCTGGAGCTCGAGCTTGATGGGCTCTGCTTGGGTACCGGCTTCCAGGCTCACGAGGAGCGGCGCCGCGGCAGCCGCCGCCTCGAGGAGGGGGCGGGCCACGTCCCGCGTCACCGACGCGACGGTCACCCCCCGGTGAGTGGGGTCCCTCCTCCATCCGGCGTCGCTCGCGCCGCTGGCGACGGCGGCGACCGCGGCGTGGGCGGCGCCGAGGAGGGAGAGGTCCACGTCGCCGGCGTCCGCTCCGGAGAACGGGATGGGGACCCAGTTGGCCTCGGGCCCGCCGCGCTGGACCTGGCACTCCAAACGAGCCTCGAGCCCCTGCCGCCGCTCGCCAAAGCGCAGCATGTAGCGGACCTCCATCGTGGAGGGGTCCGGGGCGCGCCATGGGTCGAGGCGTCGGCCTCCCCCCGCCTCGATGCGGTGGGTGACGCGTTCGAGGCGAGTGAGCCACCGAGGGGCAGAGCGATCCCTGGTCTCGGGGACCTCTTCTTCCTCCAGCGCGGCCAGGGTGGCCTCGAGCAGGGCGACCGCGTGGGGGCAGGTGCCGCGGCGCCGGAAGTCCGCGCAGGGGCAGCGTGCGGTGCCCGGGTCTTCCCATCGGAGCTCGATCCGGACCGCCTCACCCTCATCGTCGCAGACGGCCGCGGCCCCTCGCTTGTCCACGGAGACGGCAGTCAGGTGGGCGCCCGCGACCAGGCGCCGTGCCCGCTCGCGAACCCGTGCCGTGGCATCTCCCCTGAACTGGGCCAGAAATCGACGCGCCTGGGTCTGAATGCTGGCCCGGTCCGAGGGGCTGAGGGAGCGGGGATCAGGGGACGCCATCCGCCACAGTGTAGACGCAGGGCGGCTCGTTGCCGCGCGCCGGTCGGTCGCAGCCTTCCAGGTGTGGATCTCGTCCGGACCGGCGAGCAACCCGGGGACCTCGTTGCCCACTGGTGAGGCCAGCCCTAGACTTAGCGTCCGAAACTCACCGCGACGGCCGAGCCGCCGCCGCGACCCCATCTTCTGATGAGCCCGGAGCTCTACCCATGGCGAACCCCGCCGCGACCTCGAGGAAGCCGATGGCCCTCGGCATGGTCGAAACCAAAGGACTGGTCGGTGCCATCGAGGCTGCCGACGCCATGGTCAAGGCCGCAATGGTCGAGCTCAGCGGACACGAGCGTGTCTCCGCAGGGCTCGTGACGTTCTTCGTTCAGGGGGAGGTCGGCGCCGTCAAGGCAGCGACCGACGCCGGAGCAGCGGCCGCTCGCCGTGTCGGCGAGCTCGTCAGCGTGCACGTGATCCCGCGTCCGCACGACCAGCTGTGCAAGATCCTCCCTGAGATGCGCTCGACCTCGAGCGCCTCCAGTTGATCGAATCCGGGGGCCGCCGCGGCTCCCACGGACGATCTTGAAGGGCCTCGATCCAGACCTCCGCGCCTTGCAAGAGGTGCGCGACGCTGTCTCCCGCGCTAAGGCTGCGCAGGTGGTGGCGGCTTCGTGGACCCAGGAGCAGACGGACCGCGTCTGCGCCGCCATGGCCCAGGCCGCCGCGGCGGCCTCCCACGACCTCGCGCGTCTCGCGGTGGACGAGACCGGCATCGGGCGCGTGCACTACAAGATCCTCAAGAACCTGTTCGGTTCAGAGGGCGTCTGGGACTCCATCCGTGATGAGAAGACCGTGGGCTTCGTCAAGCGCGACGACCGCAGCGGCCTGCATGAGGTGGCGACGCCGGTGGGCGTGGTGGCGGGCATCGTCCCGACCACGAACCCGACGTCCACGTCGATGTACAAGGCGTTGATCTCGGTGAAGGCGCGCAACGCCGTCGTGATCAGCCCGCACCCGCGGGCCAAGCGCTGCATCGCCGAGACGTGCGAGATCATGCGCCGCGCGATCGAGCGCGCCGGTGGGCCGCCCGACCTCGTCGTTTGCCTCAAGCACCCGACGATCGAGTCCACGGGCGCGCTGATGAAGCACCGCGACGTGGCGGTCATCCTCTCGACAGGGGGCAGCGGCCTGGTGCGCGCGGCCTACTCCAGCGGCAAGCCCGCCTACGGTGTGGGGCCCGGTAACGTGCCCTGCTACGTGGACCGCTCCGCCGATCTTGGCAAGGCGGCGGAGGCGGTGGTGTCCAGCCAGAGCTTCGACAACGCCACGCTGTGCTGCTCCGAGCAGGCGCTCGTCCTCGATCGACCGATCGCCCAGCGCTTCCTCGCCGAGATGCAGGCTCGCGGCGCCCACGTGGCCACCGACGCTGAGCGCAAGCGCCTCGAAGCCTTCTGCAACCGCGGCGGTCAGATGAACGCCGACATCGTCGGTATCGACCCCTGGCGCGTCGCGGATCAGGCGGGCTTCCACGTGCCGCAGTCGACCACCGTGCTGCTCGCCTTCCAGGATGGAGTGGGGCGGGACCACCCGCTCTCCATCGAGATCCTCTGCCCGCTCCTCTCCGTGCACGTGGTGGACGGCTGGGAAGATGGCTGCCGGGTCGCGAAGCAGATGCTTCACTTCGGCGGGCTCGGGCACACCATGAGCGTGCACGCCATGGACCAGGAGGTGCTCGACGCCTTCTTCCTCCAGAAGCCCGCGAGCCGGATCGTCGCGAACGGGCCCTCCTCCATGGGCGCCGTCGGCTTCTCCACGAACCTGGTGCCGTCCTTCTCCCTGGGCTGCGGGCCGCAGGCGGGGAACATCACGAGCGACAACATCTCGGCTCGCCACCTGGTGAACATCAAGCGCGTCGCGTTCCCGACGGGCGACTGGAAGGAGCGCGAACGCAAGGCCCACGAGCGCGCCGCCTCCATGACGGGCGCTGGGATGCCGCGCGGTTCCATGATGGAGGGCGACCCCGGCCGACGCGGCTCCAGCGGGCCCGCGCCCGAGCTGCCCGCCGCTCCCGCGCCGACTCCGCGGGTGCCCGGGGGCACCACGTTCACGCCTCCGGTGGTCCACGCGCGCCCTGCGGAGCCGGCTCATCGGCCCGCCCCGCCAGTGGTGAGAGCACCGGCCCCCGCCCCAGCTCCGCGGCCTGCAGCCCCGAGCGCCAGCGGCGCGGGCTCTGATCCCACAAAGGTGGGGGGGCTTGGCTCCGCCCCGCGGTTCACCGCTGATCGACCGACCGCAGCCGGGCGCCCCGCCGCATCGGTGGCCCCCGCAGCACCGTCTGCCGCGCCCGCCAGGGCAGCACTGGCTCAGCCCGGCGCCTCTCTCTCCGCTTCGGAGATCGAGAAGATGCTGGATAACGCGGGCGCAGGCTGCCCGCTTGGCCCCTGCCAGGGCTGCCCTCACCACGACGTCCAATCTCACACGTGCACCGCCTGATCGCGGACACGTCTTTCCCTGAACCGAATCCACAAGTCATCCCATGGCTACTGAAACCCAGATCGCCCTCGGCCTGATCGAGACCAAGGGGCTAGTCGGCTCCGTCGAGGCCGCCGACGCGATGTGCAAGGCCGCCAAGGTCACGCTCCTCTCCAAGGAGAAGTCCGGCGCAGGCCTCGTCACCGTGATGGTGCGCGGCGAGGTCGGCGCGGTGAAGGCCGCGACCGAGGCCGGCGCCGCCGCTGCCCGCCGTGTCGGCGAGCTCGTCAGCGTGCACGTCATCCCGCGTCCGTCCTCGGACCTCGAAGGCTACCTGCCCGAGTAGGCTGCTCTTGTCCGGAACGCTTCATGCTGTGGAGCTCCGCGGTGCGGTTCATCTCGACCAGATGCAGCCGCAGCTCACCGCGATCAGCGCCCTGAAGTCGGACGGCTACTTCCCCGTGGAGGGGGATAGCGCGTTCTGGCTAGAGGTACGCCCTGGCATCGTCGTGAACCGGCTGCTTGATATCGCGCTGAAGCGCTGCGACGTCACGCCCGGAGCGCTCACCACGGAGCGTCACTACGGCAGCCTCGAGGTGCACGGTCCCGACCAGGGCCAGGTCCTCCAGGCGGGCGCCGAGGTGCTCAAGGCCATCGGGCGCAGCTGGGCCGATCAGCCCGCGCCGGAGGTGCTGGCGGACGAGGTCATCCGCAAGGTCACCTCGCACCACGCTAACCTCCTCAACCAGGCCCGCGCCGGCATGCTGGTCCTCGGGGACGATGCCGTCTACACCCTGGAGGTCTCGCCTGCTGTCCACGTGGTGCGCTGCGCCAACGAGGCGGAGAAGGCGGCGCCGATCCGGATCGCCTCCATGCGCACCACCGGCGCGGTCGGTCGACTTCGGTTGGCCGGTGGCGACGCCGAGATCGACGAGGCCGTGAAGGCGGTACGTCGGGCGCTCGAGACGGTCCGTGAGGACCCCAGCCGCTCCGGGGGGCGCTGAACCATGTTCCTCGGACGCGTCGTTGGACAGGTCTGGGCCACCCGAGAGGTGGATGACCTCAGGGGCAAGCGGCTGTTGGTGATCGAGGCCGTCGACGACGCCTCGGAGCCCGGTGCGCCCAAGGTCACGCCCGTGATCGCGGTTGACCCTGTTGGCGCAGACGTGGGCGAGCACGTCATGGTCGCCTTCGGCAAGGCTGCCCGCGTGGCGTGTGGCGGAGACGGAGACCTCGCCTATGAGGCTGCCATTGTCGGGATCGTGGACGACGTTCACGCTCCTGGGGCGCCCGAGTCGTGGAGGCCCGAGTCGGCCAGGGGACGCGCCTGATGCACGTCGCCACCGTCATCGGCTCTGTCTGGGCCACCAAGAAGGACGCCTCGCTCGATGGGCTGCGTCTGCTGGTCGTCCGTCCGTATACCACGGACGGAAAGCCGTCGGCCGAGACGATGATCGCCGCCGATCCGATCGGCGCGGGAGAGGGCGAGCGGGTCCTCGTCGTGCACGGCAGGGCGGCGCGGCACGCCATCGGCAAGGGACACGACATCGGCTTTCAGACGGCTGTTGTGGGCATCATCGACAAGATGGAGCTCTCTGACGGCCGTGTCGTCGGCCCGCACGTCGACTTTGACGAGGGCTGATCCAGCCCGGCACAGAACAGCGCACAGAATCACCCGACTCCAGGATTCAGCAAACGCACGGGGACAACCCGCCATGCAGAACAACGACCACAACCCGACGCTCTCCGGAGCGGAAGTGCAGCCCGCCATTGCGCTGCTCGAGACCGCGAGCGTCGCGGCCGGGATCGAGATGACGGACGCGATCCTCTGGGAGTCCGACATCGAGCTCCTCTTCGCCACGCCGGTCCAGCCCGGCAAGTACGTGGTGCTCTTCACGGGGAGCATCGAGGCCCTGCGCAGCGCCCTGCGGCGAGGCGCCGAGGTCGCCCGCGGGGATCTCGTCGACCAGCTCTTGATCCCCCAGGTGGAGGCCGGCGTCTGCGCGGCGCTCCGCCGCCAGGGCGAACCGCTCCCGGGCGGCGAGCTGGACGCGGTGGGCGTGGTGGAGACCACCACCGTCGCCGCCAGCATCCTCGCCGCTGATATCGCCCTCAAGGAGGCCAGCGTCGACTTGATTGATCTACGCGTGGCCAACGGGCTGGGCGGCAAGAGCTTCCTGACGATCACCGGCGAGGTGAGCGACGTGAGGAGCTCGGTGCAGGCGGCCGCTGGAAGCGCGGATTCCTCCGGGCGCCTCGCTCGGCACGTGGTCATCCCGCGTCCGCACCCCGAACTCTCGGCGCACCTCTGACCCCTCGAGGTCGGGCGGAGTGATTCATGGCGTCGAAGAAGAAGCTCGTGACGGAGGCGGACGTGCAGCGCATGGCGTCCGGCACCCGCGAGCTCATTCTCGGCTCCGAGCGGATCGCGACCCCCGCGGCCCTCGACCTCGCCTTCTCCAGGGGCATGAAGGTGATCTATGCGGAGGCCGACTCGGCGTCTCCGCTCCCCAGCGACCTGTGGTCGCGTATCAAGTCCAGGGACGGCACCTACGTCGTCCAGGTCGAGAGCGGACGGGCAACCGTCACGCGGCTCGGTCCGGCCGGCCCCGAGCCCATCGGCGGAGAGTGAACGAGCTATGACGAAGAGATTCCTGACAGCGGAGGATGTGCGGCGACTCGGCGGTCCCGAGATCCTCCTGGAAGCGGAGACGGTGGTCACGCCCCAGGCCGCGGAGGCCGCGGCCACCGCCGGCGTGCGCCTCATCGGTCCCGCCGGCGCCTACGCTCCGCCCGTCCCTGACCGTGGGCCGGACGCCGCCAGGGCCAAGGCCTCCCTGCCCATGCTCCCCGAGCCTTCGGCGACCGACGGTGTCGGGCTCGTGGTGACCGTTGTGGGGCGGAATCGCCCCGGCGTCCTCGCCGAGATCACCGCGGCGCTCGCCTCCCACGAGTGCGACGTGGCGGACATCAGCCAGCGCAACGTTGGCGGCTACTTCCACACCGTGTTCACGTGCGCGGTGCCCCCCGGCCGGGACTTCGGTTCGATCAAGGACAGCCTCCAGTGCCTCGGCGGAGAGGGCGACTACGTCGTCCGCGTCATGCACGAGAGCGTCTTCCGCTTCATGCACCGCGTCTAGCGGAGGCCCCACGATGCCGTTCACCGATCACGAAATCCTCGAGACCGTCAGGATGTTCGAGCTGGAGACGTTCGACATTCGGACGACCACGCTCGGCATCAACCTGCTCGACTGCGCCGACCCGGACCTCGAGTCCTCCTGCGAGAAGGTCTACGCCAAGATCGTCCATCACGGCAGGAACCTCGTGGAGATGGCGGGCGGTATCGAGGCTGACCTCGGGATCCCGATCATCAACAAGCGGGTCGCGACCACTCCGATGGCGCTGGTCGCGGCCGCCTCGGGGTCCAAGGACCTCGTCCCCTTCGCGCGCGCCATGGACGCCGCAGCAGCGGAGATCGGGATCGACTACATCGGTGGCTTCACGGCCTACGTCCACAAGGGTTACTCCAACGCGGACCACGCCCTCGTCGAGTCGATCCCTGAGGCGCTTGCCTCCACCGCGCGGGTCTGCTCCTCGGTGTCCCTGGCCACGACGAAGGCCGGGATCAACATGGACGCGGTCTCCCACTTCTCCAAGGTGGTCCTCGAGACGGCGCGCCTGACCGCCAGCGAGGGCGGCCTTGGCTGCGCGAAGCTGGTCTGCTTCTCGAACCCCGTGGAGGACAACCCCTTCATCGCGGGCGCTCACATTGGGATCGGCGAGCCCGAGACCGTGCTCAACGTGGGGGTCTCTGGACCTGGGGTCGTGCGCTCGGCTCTGGAGCGGCTCGGCCCTGAGGCCGATCTGCTGGCGGTCGCGGAGACCATCAAGCGCACCGCCTTCAAGATCACGCGCATGGGCGAGCTCGTCGGCCGCGAGGCCGCGCGCCGAATGGGGACCGTGTTCGGCATCGTCGACGTCTCCCTCGCGCCGACGCCTGCAGTGGGCGACTCGGTGGCGGATATCCTTGAGCTCATCGGTGTGGAGCGGACCGGCGCGCCGGGAACTACCGCGGCTCTCGCGTTGCTCACCGACGCGGTCAAGAAGGGGGGCGCCATGGCGTCCTCGAGCGTCGGCGGCCTCTCCGGCGCCTTCATCCCGGTGTCCGAGGACGCCGGCATGATCCGGGCCGTGGAGGAAGGGGCCCTGAGCCTCGCCAAGCTCGAGGCCATGACCACCGTTTGCTCCGTCGGGCTGGACATGGTCGCGGTTCCAGGCAACACCAGCCAGGCCACCTTGGCTGGGATCATCGCCGACGAGATGGCGATCGGAATGGTCAACCAGAAGACCACCGCGGTGCGCGCCATCCCGGTCCCAGGCAAGGGGCCGGGGGAGACCCACGACTGGGGCGGGCTGCTGGGGACGGCGATCGTCCAGGATCCCGGCAGGTTCGGGAGCGAAGTGTTCCACTCTCGCGGCGGCCGAATCCCGGCCCCGCTTCAGAGCTATAGAAACTGACGCGCCCGGCGCCGGTGAGCCGGCGACGGAAGCCCAGCCGAAAGCGCCGCTACAGGCTCGTTTCGAAGGGCCGGCCGTCGGTGGCGTTGGGCGACCGGCTCAGGGGCCGATCTCCATCGTCGCTCCTCTGCTGGGCGTCAGCGTCGTGATCGTGCTCGCCGCGATTGGCCTCGCCATCAAGGACATGAGCGGAGCCAACCGGCCCCACGAGCTGACCCTGTCGCCGCTGGTCTCGCTCCTGCTCCTGGTGAACGGCGCCCTGCTCGTGAAGGCGATCCGCGCGAGCGCCCGGGCCTGGGCGAACTGGCCCGGCGCCGTGCGCGTGCTGCTGCACCTCGGGCTCTGGCTCTACGCGGCAGGCTGCACCCTGCTCCTGCTCGTGGCCACCTCCACGGCGGTCGAGATGCTCATGGCCCGCTAGGGAGCGGGCTCATGGGGCCACTGCCTCATGTGGACCGCTGCTCCCGAGGTGCGTCCGCTCATGAGACTGGGCGAGGCTGGCGCGCGGGTGGGGCCACGGTTTTGGGGGTGGCGCCTACGATGGCGTGGCCCCGGTCCTCAGTCTCTTCCGCTTCAGCGCCATGCGTCACTCCCTGCTCTTCGCCGCCGCGTCCGCCTCCCTGCTCGTTCCGCTTGCCGCTTCGCCACAGGCGGAGGGGCCGCTCCTGATCGACGCTGAGGCGCGCATGCGCCTCTACCGCGAGCATCTGGACCTGGTGGCGCGCTCGCCCTACGGAGACCTCGGCTGGCAGTTCGCGGGCCCCACGAACATCAGCGGGCGCATCACCGACGTGGCGGTCACGAGTCCACGGGGCGAGACGTATACGCTCTACGTCGCGGGAGCCTCGTCCGGCGTCTGGAAGTCGGTCAACGAGGGGGTGTCCTGGGACTGCGTCTTCGACGAGGCGCCCAGCATGTCCATCGGTGACGTGACGCTCGACCCCTCGAATCAGGAGACGGTCTGGGTGGGCACGGGGGAGGCGAACATCTTCCGCAGCTCCATGGCCGGCGCCGGGGTCTACCGCTCCAGGGACGGGGGCGAGACCTGGGAGCACCGAGGTCTGGCTGAGACCCACACCATCGCCCGCATCGTCGTGCACCCGGAGGACTCCGACACGGTCTACGTGGCCGCGTCCGGGAACGAGTGGACCACCAACCCAGAGCGCGGCGTCTACCGGACCCGGGACGGTGGCGGGAACTGGGTCAAGGTCCTCTCCGTGGACGACGAGGCCGGCGCGATCGATCTGGTCCTGGATCCGTCAAAGCCCGAGGTGGTCTACGCGTCCACCTGGCAGCGGACGCGGGAGCGCTGGAACGACCCGCGGAACACCCCGACCACCTCCGGGAGCGGCATCTGGCGCAGCGACGACGGCGGCGACAGCTGGAGCGCGATCAACGAGGGGCTCCCAGAGCCGCGCTTCCGCGGGCGGATCGGGATTGACCTGTGCGCCTCGGCTCCGGAGACGGTCTACGCCTTCGTCGACAACTACGAGCTTGGGGAGGTAGGGGAGGACGAGGTCGACTCCTACAACCGCAAGCGCAAGGCCTCGATCAAGGGCGCCGAGGTCTACCGGTCCGATGATCGTGGGGCGAGCTGGCGCCGCGTCTCCGAGAGCAGCGACTACATGCGCCGGCTCTCCGCCACTTACGGCTGGGTCTTCGGCCAGCTGCGTGTCGACCCCAGCAACGCGGACCGGATCTACGTCATGGGTCTCGGGCTCAACGTCTCCGAGGACGGGGGTAAGACGTTCCGCCGGCTGCGTGGCATGCACGGTGACCACCACGCGCTGTGGATTGACCCGAAGAACCCGCGCTACCTGGTGAACGGCAATGACGGCGGCGTGGCCATTTCGTACGACGGGGGGGAGCGCTGGCGTACGTTCTACGACAACCTGCCGCTCGCGCAGTTCTACAACGTGGGCCTCGACATGGCCGAGCCGTTCCGCGTGTACGGGTCCGTCCAGGACCACGGCTCCTACCGCGCCGAGGTCGACCTGCGGCGCGGCCGCGACCGTGTGCGCGCCGTCGAGTTCGAGCGCGCGCCCGGTGGTGAGGCCAGCTACCACGCCATCGATCCCACCGATGAAGACGTGGTCTACCACGAGGGCTTCTACGGCTCGATCCGTCGCGCGCACATGGACAGCGGTGAGCGGACGACGCTCGAGCTCCCAATGGAGGACGGGGAGGAGGACCTGCGCGGCCAGTGGCTCGCGCCCTTCCTGATCTCTCCTCACAATCCGCGGATCATCTACCACGGGATGAACAAGGTCTTCCGCTCCCTCGACCGCGGCGAGAGCTTCGAGGCCATCAGCCCCGACCTCTCCTTCGCGCGCGACGAGCGGAAGGGCGACATCCCATTTCAGACGGTCACGACGCTCGCGGAGTCGGCGCAGCGCTTCGGTCTGCTCTACGCAGGCACGGACGACGGCCGCCTCCACGTAACGCGTGATAGCGGCGCGACCTGGACGGAGCTCGGCGACCGGTTCGCGCCAGATCGGGCCTTCTCCCGGGTCGAGGCCTCGCGGCACACGGACGGCGTGGTCTTCGCCGCCCAGAACGGCAAGCGCAACGAGGACTTCACGCCGTACCTCTGGATGTCCCACGACCACGGCGAGACCTGGCGCAGCATCGCGGACGGCATCCCGCTCGGGCCAATTAATGTGATCCGCGAGGACCCGAGGAACCCGGAGGTGCTCTACGTGGGGACCGACCTCGGCGTCTACGTGTCGCCGGATCGCGGAGCGAGCTGGGATGCATTGGTGGCAGGGCTGCCAAACACCTTCGTCCATGACCTCGCGGTGCATCCGCGGGATGACATGCTCGTGGCCGGGACGCACGGCCGGGGCGTCTGGGTCCTCGACGTCCGTCCGATCCAGGATCCGGAGGCGGCTCGCGCCGCTCGGGAGGCGGCCGAGGCCGCAGCGGCTGAAGCCGCGGCTGGGGACGGAGACGCGGAGGAAGGAGAAGAGGAAGAGGAGGATCCCGCCGAGGAAGAGGCTGCCGCCGCACGGGCCCGCGCGGCGGGGGCTGCTGGCGCCTGAGCAGCGGTCTCATCGCTCCCGGGTGAGACGGCCAGGCAGCGTGGCGCGGTAGACGCACCCCAGGGAGGGGGGGCGCAGCGCCAGGGAGAGAAATCTCAACGCCCGAAGTCGTAAACGGGGGCCGGACTCCATGCTAGGAAGAGACGATTGCAGGGCGCCGTGAAAGCGCTCTTGACCCTTCTCCAAGAAGCCACCATGACGTTCGGCCTCCTCCTGACTGCCCTCCTCGCGCCTGCCCCGGTCGCAGAGCACGCCTCACTTGATGTGAAGGCGTATCGGACCTGGAAGATCGAGCTCCCCGCAGATCCCTTCCAGAAGGTCTCCGGCGCCATCCCGATTCCCCACGCCGGTGGAGCGGGCTTCGTCGTAGAGCCTCGTGGGCAAGGACTCGCGATCGACACCGATGGCGACGGGGAGGTGGACCGCGAGCTCAACGGGCGGAAGGACCCCGACACCCAGGTGCGCCACGCCCGCGTGGTGCTGACGGGCAAGGCGACCGACGGCGGGGAGCTCCGCTACCCCGTCCGCCTGAAGGACGAGGGCGCCGGCTGGGTCTGGGCCGCGGGCGGTGCGCTCGTCGGTGACGTCGGCGGCGTCGGGCTGCAGATCATCGACCTCGACGGCAACGGTTCGTTCCACGACGTGGGACGGGACGCGGTCGTGGTCGGCGGAACGGGCGTCGCACAGTTCCTGGGCGAGACCATCGCCGTGGGGGACGGGCTCCTGCGCGTGACCGTCGAGGACGGGGACCGCGGCCTCACCATCGAACCCTTCGACGGCGCCACAGGCACCCTGGACATCGCCTCCGAGTTCGGCGGCAAGGGCGTCATGCTCGCGGCGGTCGTACAGTCCGTCGACGGTCGCCAGAGCTTCGAGCTGGGCGCCCACGACGGCAAGGTAACGGTCCCCGCCGGGAGCTACCGCCTCGTCACGGCGGCGCTCGGCCTGGGCGACGCGAGGGTCGACGTGGACCCGGCGCGCATGAAGGCCGTTCAGGTCTCCGGTGACGCCACCGCCAAGCTGGGCTGGGGCGCGCCCATCCGCGCGACCTTCGACTACGAGCGCGACGGCGGCGAGCTGACGTTCGACCCGCGTCAGGTGAGCTACATCGGTGCTGGCGGCGAGCGCTGGATCGGGTGGAACCCGATCGGCAAGAGCCCCAAGTTCCAGGTGAAGGAGAAGGACACGGGGGACGTCCTCGTGGACGTCGTCTTCCCCGGCTCCTGCTGAGGCAAGGGCTTCGTTCCGGCCACCGTGAGTGTGCCGGCCTCCAAGAACATCACCGTCGACATGACCGCCCAGACCTGGGCCTTTGGCGAGATCAAGGGGGCTCCGCTGGCGAGCCGCTGACCCGCTGAACCTCAAAAGGCAGCCCGGTGAGAGCACCGGGTGCCCCGTTGCGCGCACCATTGCGGGTTCGTGCTGACGGTCCCGACACCACCTTCGGCGGGCCCCACGGGGCCCGCCGAAAACACTCCCTTCCATCCGTGCTCACCGCTGCTCACTCGCTCCTCGGCGTCTCCCTGCTGCTCTGTGCCCCCGCGACCGCCCACGTCCGTCCGGGCGAGGTGACGGCCGAGCGAGCGGGCCGCTCATTGGGTGTCCAGGCTGGCGGCGGTTCCATGACCGTCTCCGTCGTCGGGCAGCGGCTGATCGTCTCTTGTGATCTCTCCACGGCGGCGAACCGGATCCCGGTCAACCTGTTCGTGGAGCTGGAGGGGCGGCACGGCCTGCAGCTCGCCAACAAGGCGGCGGCCGGTCTGAAGGCGGAGACGAGAGACGGCAAGCCGCGCCCGATCACCATGCACTTCGGTGACTTCGGGGTCGTGGTGCCCGCTCGCGAGCTCGGAGACGAGGACCTCTTCGCTGCCTTCACGAAGTACCACTCGGCCGAGATGGGGGAGAACGCGCTGGTGGGTTCCATCGGCGTCGAGGTGCTCCGCGACTGGGACCTGACGCTCCGCGTGGGAGATGGACGGATCGACCTCAGCCCCCTCCAGTCGGATGTTCCGCCGCCGCCGATGGCGCTCGAGATCCAGGACGACGGCACGGTGGTCGCGCCCCTGACGCTCATCGACGATATGGCGTGGATCCCCGTGCGCTGGAGTGACGGCGCGGCCGGGGGGCTGATGCTGGGCACGGCCGCGTACGACACCCGCGTCGACGCCCGCGCCGCCGTCCGCCGTGGGCGCCCCGCCGGGGACGTCGGCCCCATCAAGCTGGCCGAGATTGACCTCCACAGCTATGTGGCCTTCCGGCCCGAGCCCGTGGTGCAGGTGCACCCCGACAGCGTCGTAGGCGTCACCGGGATCAACCTCCTGCGCTGCCTCGAGGTGTCCCTGGACCGGAGCAAGAACGAGCTGCGGGTCCGGCCGGTCCGCGAGGCACAGTTCCCCGACGCCGACCTTCAGTTCTTCCAGGCGCGCGCGGACGAAGACCCCGACGCCGTGCTCGGGTTCCTCGAGGAGCACCCCGAGGAGCGCCTCGCCGGCGAGGCCGCGCGGCTCCTGCTGGACTATCGCATCGAGGACGCCGCGCCTTCGGAAGAGATCGACGCCGCCGTCGCCTGGGTCTTCGAGACCGAGGTGGATGACCTGCGCACCACGCGCATGCTCGACCTGATGAAGGAGATGAGCGACGCCGGCGAGGTCGGCGTCGTGGTCGCCGCCGGGCGGCTCGGCGTGGACGCCGGGCGCGATGACCGCTACCCGAACGCCGTGCACGAGGTGCACGGGCTCCTGGGGCGGACGCTCCTGGACGAGGGCGAGGGCGACGAGGCGTGGCGGCATCTGCTCTCGGCGGCCTTCGGGTTGCCGGAGGACGGCGGCATCAACCTCGACCTCGGGCGCTTCTACGAGCAGCAGGGGCGCTACCGCCGGGCCTTCTCTCGCTACGTCCAGGCTGTCATCCGCCCCGAGTCCGGCGCGGGTGGGCTGGAGGGTCTGCAGCGAGTGCAGGCGCTGCTGAGGGACGATGAGGGCGCCGCGGAGCCCTTCTCCGTGAGGACCATCGAGCGGATGATCGCGGGCAAGGTGCGCAACTTTGGCGCCTCGAGCCGCTTCGTCCCCGACGAGGAGAACCCCGCGCTGCGCACGGTGCTGTGTGAGTTCTTCACCAACGGGCACCTCGGCTCGGAGGAGCGCGGCGGCGCCATCGGCGGCGCGCTGGCTTTCGAGGGCCTCGGGGGGCGCTTCGACCCCGAGCACGTGGTGCTGCTCCAGTACCACCTCCCGGCTCCCCAGCCTGACGCGCTCTGCACCAGCGTCGCGCGGACCCGGGCCTCGGTCCTGGGCGTCGGCGACCCGACGGTCATGGTGCTCGACGGGAAGACAGCCTCCCCGGGCGCAGGGCGCTGGCGCCAGGCCGAGGGGATTTACGACCGCGCCCGCAAGATCGCCGTGAAGCGCATGGGCAAGCTCACCGACTATGACGTGGACATCTCCGCGCGGATCGAGGGCGACCGGATCGTGGGCTCGGCCGTCGTGACGGGCGCCGAGGAGACGGGCCTGCGGGTGCAGGTCCTGCTCGCGGAGGCCGCGGTCCTCTATCCGGGGTCCAGCGGCGTGATCGTGCACCGGCACGTTGCCCGCGCGTCGCTCCTCGGCGACGACATGGGGGCGTGGTTCGAGCCGGAGGACTTCGAGCAGGAGTTCACCTTCGATCGCAGCTTCTCCGAGATCGAGTCCAAGCAGGTTGAGTTCCTCGGGGAGCTGGAGGCTGAGGGGCTCGGGACCGCGCCCCTGATCTCCACCCGGGTGGACCCGGCGGAGGCGCGGGTCGTCGCGTTCCTCTACGACGGGAGCAGCGGCGAGGTGCTCGCCGCCTACTCGGTCCAGCCGACAATGGCGACCGACGCGGCGGGTGCTGCGCAGGGAGCAGGCGGCGCTGGGGGCGGTGGGCGATGAGCGCCGACCAGAACCTCACCCGCGACCTCGATCAGATCGAGGGGCGTGCAGGGTCGATGCTCCAGGGCGTCGAGTCTCGGGCGGCCTTCATGGCGGCGGGCTTTCGCGCCTTGCCGTTGCTCGCGGTGGTGCCGGCGGTCTTCGTGCTGGCTCAGCTCATGCGCTGGGCAGGGGGCGGTGAGCCCGCCCTCCTCCCGCTGCCCTTCGTACTGCTGCTCAGCCTCTTCGCGCCGGGGATTCCCGCCGCGCGCGCGGCCGCCGCAGCCCGCGCCAGCAGGATCTCACGGTCCCGCGCTCTCGCGGAGGCCGACCGTCAGCTTGACCTCTCCGATCGGCTCGTGACCGCCGACGAGTTCCTGCGCAGCGACGCCCGGACGGGCTTCCAGCAGGCCGCGGTCGAGGACGCTGCGCGGCGCAGCGAGGCCGCTGCGAGCACGGCGCTCGAGACGCCCGAGGCGGCGGTTGCGGGCTCGCGGCGACTCCCGGTGTGGGGCGCGCTCTCGCTCCTCCTGCTGGCGCTGTCCGGGTGGGTCAGCACCCTGGAGCCTCGGCTCATGGGTGGTGGGGAAGGGACGACGACGGCGGCGGCTGAGGCTGGGGACCCCCTCGATGAGGAGGTCGCTGACGCGGCAGTGACGGCCGAGGAGCGCGCGGCTCCCGCGCCGCCCGAGGCGGTGCCCACGGAGCGGCGAGCTCAGGACCCCGCCGAGGCCAAGCGGTCGGAGAGCGGCGAGGACGTGGACGACTCCGTGAAGGAGTCCTCGGGCCGCACCGGCGCAGGCCGCTCCTCCGGCGCGCTCTCCTCCTCCGCGGCCAGCGAGTCGCGCAGCGCACCCTCGACCCAGGGGCAGTCTTCAAAGCCCGCCGAGCGCGACAAGAAGAAGCGCGAGTCGAAGAAGAAGAAGGAGCGCAAGACCGGCGATCAGCCGACCCCTGAGCGTCGCCCCGAGGACGAGCAGTCCGGCGCGACGGCGGGGAAGGGCTCCTCCAAGGGCTCGAACCGCAACCCGACCGCGTCGGAGTGGCAGAGCAAGGACCAGGTGACCGAGGTCGACGACCAGGAGGTCGAGGACGACGAGGACACCGACGAGGACGAGGAGGAGCAGGAGAACCGCGGCGGCGTGCAGCCGAGCCTCCGGGACCGCCGTCCGCCGGTGAGCCGCGACCTCCAGATTGGCTTTGGCAACCGCGCCAACCCCGACGCCAACGGCCGGGGCGGCCCCTCCGAGCAGAAGAAGTCACGCGGCGTCGCGTCCCTCGTCCTCGGCGTCCCCGTGCCCGACCGGGTCAAGGGCCGCCCCGGCCCCGGCCCCACGAAGATCACTCAGGAGCGCATCGAGCCCCAGGCCGAGGAGGCAGGCGCCATCGTCGCCTCCGCCCGGGCCGCGCGCTCGCGCCCCGTCCCCGCCCTCTCCAGCGTCGAACTCGGCCCCCAGCTCCGCGAGCTGGTGCGTGCTTACTTCCTCGCGCGTCGCGCCGCGGCGCCCCCGGCTGCAGCGCCCCCGGCACGCAAGCCGCAATAGCCCCCTCACCGTCTCCACCGAGCCACGGCCAGCCCCTCCTCCAATGACTGATTCCAACGCCGACACCGCGCGCGCCGATGCCCAGCGTTTCCGCGAGACCTACGAGTCCATCCGAGCCGAGGTCTCCCGGCGCATGGTCGGCCAGGCCGACGTGATCGAGGGCGTGCTGACCGCGCTCCTCGCGGGCGGCCACGTGCTGCTCGAGGGCGTCCCGGGGCTCGGGAAGACCATGCTGGTCTCCTCGCTTGGTGAGGCCCTGAAGCTCAGCTTCAGCCGGATCCAGTTCACCCCCGACATGATGCCCGCCGACGTGCGCGGCACGTCGGTGCTGGTGGAGAGCGAGGGCGGCGGCCACGAGCTGCAGTTCGAGCAGGGGCCGATCGTGGCGAACCTCGTGCTCGCGGACGAGATCAACCGCGCGACGCCCAAGACCCAGTCGGCGCTGCTGGAGGCCATGCAGGAGCGGCAGCTCACCATCGGGCGCCGCACGATCAAGCTCGACGAGCCGTTCTGTGTCATGGCGACCCAGAACCCGGTGGAGCAGGAGGGCACCTACCCCCTGCCCGAGGCGCAGTTGGACCGCTTCCTCTTCAAGCTCGTGGTGGGCTACCCCGAGGAGGGGGACTACCGGGAGATCCTTCGCCGGACCACCGGCGAGCAGGAGGTCGAGCTGAGCTCCGTCTCCAACGCGGAGACCATCAACGCCATGCGCAGCACCGTGCGCCAGGTCCCCGTCCCCGAGCACGCCGAGGACTACGCCATCCGCCTCGTCATGGGGACCCAGCCCGGCAGCGCCTACGCCCCCGAGCTGGTCAACCGCTACGTCTCCCTGGGGTCGAGCCCCCGGGGCGCCCAGGCGCTCCTGCTCGGCGCCAAGGTCAAGGCGCTGCTCGCGGGCCGCTTCGCCGTGGCCACCGAGGACATCGCCGCCGTCGCGCGCCCGGTGCTCCGCCACCGCGTGCTCCTCGGGTTCGAGGGGCTGTCCGAGGGCGTCACCACCGACCAGGTGGTGGA
>Ga0102815_10000310_pt1 | contig 34952 bp, 36 predicted proteins | sample ColrivemetaGS759_FD_79113 | JGI IMG/M metagenome (GOLD analysis project Ga0102815, IMG submission 79113) | Estuarine microbial communities from the Columbia River estuary - Ebb tide ETM metaG S.759 | ecosystem: Environmental > Aquatic > Marine > Intertidal zone > Estuary | place: USA: Columbia... | reverse complement strand
ATAAAAAATATTAGTAAATAAATTTTTGATTGAAATTTATTAAATTAAAATTATTAGAACAAGATATAATATGTATTAAGAAATATTTAAAATTTAATTTGAATGTCAAATTGGACTAAAATTAATTATTTTAAAAATTTTTATTTTATAGAATTCTTAAATTATGATGATTTTATCTTTTAATGGTTTAGAAAGTTTAAAAAATATTTGGCTTTTTATTAGTTTTATTTTAATTTTGGCAATAATTGCCAGAAAGGCTGATGATAAAAGCTTAAATGCATTACAAGTTCCATTCTTAAGCAGTTCAAAAAAAGCTCAAAAGGTATTTGACCGTTTTGTATGGACTTTAATTATTCTTTATTTAATATTACCATTGTTTTTTGTAAAAAATATAATTTAAAAAGTATTATGTTAAAAAAAACACCAAAATTATTTTACTGTCCAGTTCCTGTTGAACAAAGACCATTAAATGAATATTTAAGCTTAAAAGGTTCAATAATTTTTAATTTACCAACTTTAAATTCAAAAGAATTTTTTAAAAGGAACACGTTTATTACTAGCTTAATTTTAATTTTTTCTTTACCAATAACAAATTATTTTTACCCAATTACTGAATTTCCTATTCATTTTTTTTTAACAAATATACTTATTGTAACTAATTCTTTGGTTTTTTTATTTACACGAATACATTTAGGCTGGTCGTATATTGAAAAGCGGCTTTTAAACCCAACTGTTGAATATGAAGAATCAGGTTGGTATGATGGACAGGTATGGGTTAAACCAATTAAAATTCTTAAACAAGATCGTTTAATTTGTTCTTATAAAGTTTATCCAGTTCTTAAACGATTAAAAAAAATTATTGTATACTTATTTACAGTTTCGATTACAATTTTTTTAATTAATTTTCTTTTTTAAATAAGTTTTAACAAAAACTGGACATAAAAAAAATTTCATGTGTATAATAATAGAGTTATCGCGGAGTAGAGCAGCCTGGTAGCTCGTTGGGCTCATAACCCGAAGGTCGGTGGTTCAAATCCATTCTCCGCTATATTTCTATATATTTAAATATTTTTAAAATTGCTTAAAACAAAATAATCTTATTAAAATTTTATGACTCTAAACTTACAAACGTTTTCTCCAATTTTTGGAGGTAGTACGGGTGGTTGGCTACGTGCTGCTGAAATTGAAGAAAAATACGTTATTACTTGGTCAAGCTCAAAAGAACAACTTTTTGAAATGCCAACAGGTGGTGCAGCAATAATGCTTCAAGGAGAAAATCTTCTTTATTTAGCACGTAAAGAACAATGTTTAGCGTTAGGAACACAACTTCGCTCATTCAAAATAAATGATTATAAAATTTATCGTTTATTTCCAAATGGAGAAATTCAATACTTACACCCTAAAGATGGAGTTTTTCCAGAAAAGGTTAATCCAGGTCGCTTAGCAGTTGGTAGTCGCAATTTTTCAATTGGCAAAAACCCAAATCCAGTATCAGTTAAATTTTCGGGTAAAGGAACATTTGATTCGTAAGCTATAAAAAAGAAAGAGTCAATGAAGGATGATTGACTCTTTCTTTTATAATTTATGAACTGAGGTTAGATTAAAAAAAACCATTGTAAGAAAATAACGAAACAGATAAGTTAAACAGTAATTATATAGTTAAATCTTGACATAATATTAACAATAATTATATAATAATTGGAGATTACGTTAATGAAATTAATGAGATAGTCTTTCCATTAATTTGCAAAATAAATTAAAAAGATTTCAGTATAATCATGGCAAAAAAATGTATGTTAGAGCGTGAACTAAAACGCCAAAAACTAGTAAAAAAATATAAAAAAAAGAAAGAGCAGTTATTTAAAGAATTTTATACAACTGAAGATTTTGACAAAAAGTTAATAGTGCATGGAAAAATTCAAAAGATACCTCGTAACGCAGCCCAGAATCGCTTAAGAAATCGATGTTGGAGAACAGGTCGTCCACGTGGATTTTATAGAGACTTTGGTTTATCACGTAACATGTTAAGAGAAATGGGCCATCAAGGTTTGTTGCCAGGCGTTAAAAAATCTAGTTGGTAAAATAATGACATGAAAATTAAAAATAAATAGGAATTGAAGATGAAATTATATAAAGTCTGAATTTCTATTTATTTTTCTATTTATTTCTAACTTTTATTTAAACGTGTTTTAAAGCAAAATTTAATAAAATTCTGTTTTTATATGGAACTCGAATAACCGAAGTTCTAAATAAAGATCGAAATGGGTTGTCAAAGTTTATTATTTTTAATGCTGCAACTGTAATTTTATTGGAAGCTTTCAAATAACACTATTTTAATAACTATTCAAAAAAATATTTTTAATAAAACTGGAGTTATTTTTTTTTAAGATTTTGAGAATAAATTAAACTTTATCGATGTTCTAAAAAAGTATTAATTATTAATGATCTTTATCTACCAATTAGCTCATTAATTATTTTAGAGAAACTAATAAACTTTTTGATTTTTTAATCACTAGTTATTTGGAAATAAGCAGTCTTGAGAACAAAAAATATATTTTTCGACTACTTCAATTCTTATCTTTCAGTCATGTAAGTTTGATCAACTCCAAAACTATTTACGCACAAAAATAATTATATTGGTTGTTTTTAGTTAAACACTATTTAAATATTATACAAATTAAAAATAAAAACTCACAGACAAAAAAGTCTATGAGTTTTTATTTTTTAACCAAACTTACCAGTTGTTGAAGCAATAACAAATGCTGCATATGTCAAGATATAACCAACAGCAAAGTGTGCTAAACCAACTAAACGTGCTTGTACAATTGATAATGCAACTGGTTTATCACGCCAACGAACAAGATTCGCTAACGGTGTTCTTTCATGTGCCCAAACTAATGTTTCAATTAACTCTTGCCAATAACCACGCCAAGAAATTAAAAACATGAAACCAGTCGCCCAAATTAAATGGCCAAATAAGAACATCCATGCCCAAACTGAAAGACTATTCATTCCATAAGGATTATAACCATTAATTAATGGTGACGAGTTTAACCATAAATAATCGCGAAGCCAACCCATGATGTAATTTGATGATTCATTGAATTGAGCAGCGTTTCCTTGCCAAATTGTAACATGTTTCCAATGCCAATAAAACGTAACCCAACCAATTGTATTTAACATCCAGAACATTGCAAGATAGAATGCATCCCAAGCAGAAATATCACAAGTACCACCACGTCCTGGACCGTCACATGGGAAACTATAACCAAAATCTTTTTTATCTGGCATTAATTTTGAACCACGTGCATCTAATGCACCTTTTACTAAAATTAATGTTGTTGTATGTAATCCTAATGCAATTGCATGATGAACTAAAAAATCACCAGGACCAATAGCTAAAAATAGTGAATTTTTACCACTATTAATTGCTTCTAACCAACTTGGAAGCCAAATTTGACTTGACGCAACACTTGCAGGGCTATCAGTTGAAGATAGTAAAACATCAAAACCATATAGAGCTTTTCCTGAAGCAGCCTGAATCCATTGAGCAAAAATTGGTTCAACTAAAATTTGTTTTTCAGGTTGACCAAAAGCAACTACAACGTCATTATGAATATATAAACCTAGAGTATGGAAACCTAAGAATAAACTTACCCAACTTAAATGCGAAATAATTGCTTCTTTATGTTCTAACATTCTTGCTAAAACATTGTCTTTATTTACTTCTGGATCGTAATCACGGACAAAGAAAATTGCTCCATGAGCAAAAGCTCCCATCATTAAAAAACCTGCAATATATTGATGATGTGTATATAAAGCTGCTTGCGTTGTAAAATCTTTAGAAATAAAAGCGTATGCTGGCAAAGCGTACATATGTTGAGCCGTTAATGATGTTGCAACACCTAAACATGCTAATGCTAAGCCTAATTGCATATGTAATGATTCAGTTACCGTTTCAAAAAGACCTTTATGACCACTTCCTAATCGACCACCTGGAGGACGATGTGCATCTAAAATTTCTTTCATGTTATGACCAATACCAAAGTTTGTTCGATACATATGACCGGCAACGATGAATAAAACCGCAATTGCTAAATGATGGTGAGCAATATCTGTTAACCAAAGTGATTGTGTTTGTGGGTGGAAGCCGCCAACAAATGTTAAAATTGCATTTCCAGCACCAACACTTGTTCCAAAAGTATGTTGCGCTGTATCAGGATTTTGCGAATAAACACTCCAATTTCCACTAAAGAATGGAGCTAATCCATCAGGATGTGGTAGTGTTGTTGTAAAGTTATCCCAACCAACATGAATTCCACGTGATTCTGGAATTGCAACATGAACTAAGTGTCCTGTCCAGGCTAAAGAACTTACACCAAATAAACCAGATAAATGATGATTTAAACGCGACTCATTATTTTTAAACCAAGCTAAGCTTGGTGAAAATTTAGGCTGTAAATGTAACCAGCCAGCAAAAAGTAGTAGAGCAGAGAAACCAATTAACCCTAGTGAACCTGTGTATAAATCATTATTTGTGCGCATACCAATTGTATACCACCAATGATACACACCTGAATATGAAATATCCACTGGGTAGAAAGCCCCCCCTTTAGTGAATGCTTTAATTGCTGATTGACCAAAATGGGGATCCCAAATTTGATGTGCAATTGGTTTTACTTTTAATGGATTTAATACCCATTGTTCAAAATTACCTTGCCATGCAACATGAAACAAGTTTCCTGCTGTCCAAAGAAAAATAATTGCTAAGTGACCAAAGTGTGAAGCAAAGATTTTTTGATATAATTTTTCTTCTGTCATGCCATCATGACTTTCAAAATCATGGGCTGTTGCTATTCCATACCAAATTCGTCTTGTCGCAGGATCTTGCGCAAGAGCTTGGCTAAATTTTGGAAATTTTGTCGCCATATTGTTTTCCTCTTTAAATAAACTTATCCAACAGAAATAATTCGTGCTAAGAAGAACGACCACGTTGTACCAATTCCACCTAGTAGGTAATGTGCTAAACCTACAGCACGTCCTTGAGTAATACTTAAAGCTCGAGGTTGAATTGTTGGTGCTACTTTTAATTTATTGTGTGCCCAAACAACAGACTCAATAAGTTCTTGCCAATAACCACGCCCACTAAATAAGAACATTAAACTAAATGCCCAAATAAAGTGTGCTCCAAGGAAAATTAAACCATACGCTGATAATGCTGAACCGTATGATTGAATAACTTGCGAAGCTTGTGACCATAAGAAATCTCTTAACCAACCGTTAATAGTAATTGAACTTTGAGCAAAATTACCACCAGTAATGTGTGAAACTGCTCCTGTTGGACTTATTGAACCCCAAACGTCAGACTGCATTTTCCAGCTAAAATGGAAAATTACAACAGAAATTGAGTTATACATCCAGAATAAACCTAAAAAAACGTGATCCCATGCGGAAACTTGACATGTACCACCACGTCCTGGACCGTCACATGGGAATCGGAAACCTAAATTAGCTTTATCAGGAATTAATTTTGAACTACGTGCATAAAGTACACCTTTTAATAAAATTAACACAGTTACATGAATTGTAAATGCATGAATATGATGAACCATAAAATCTGCAGTACCTAGATTAATTGGCATCATTGCAATTTTTGAGCCAACTGCAACAACGTCACCACCAAACGCATAACTTGTCGTTGATAACGCATTTGGCGCTGTTCCTTGTCCAGGAGCCAAAGTATGTAAACTTTGTACCCATTGTGCAAAAATTGGTTTTAATTGAATTGCCTTATCAGAGAACATATCTTGAGAACGCCCTAATGCACGCATTGTATCATTATGAATATAAAGGCCAAAGCTATGGAAACCTAAAAAAATACAAACCCAGTTTAAATGAGAAATGATTGCGTCACGATGACGAATAACACGATCTAATAAATTATTGTAATTATTTGCAGCATTATAATCACGAACCATAAAAATTGCAGCATGAGCAGCAGCACCTGTTACACAGAAACCCCCAATCCACATATGGTGTGTAAATAATGAAAGTTGAGTTGGATAATCAGTTGCAATATAAGGATATGGTGGCATTGCATACATATGATGTGCAACAATAATACTTAAAGAACCCATCATCGCTAGATTAATAGCTAATTGAGCGTGCCATGAAGTTGTTAAAACTTCATATAAACCTTTATGTCCTTCACCAGTAAAAGGGCCTTTATGTGCTTCTAAAATATCTTTCATGCTATGGCCAATACCAAAATTTGTTTTGTACATGTGACCAGCAATAATAAATAAAACAGCTAAAGCTAAATGGTGGTGAGCAACATCACTTAACCATAAACCACCCGTAATCGGATTTAAACCACCTTTAAAAGTTAAAAAATCTGAATATTCACCCCAATTACCGCTGAAAAATGGTTGTAAACCTTTATTAAAACTAGGATAAAGTTGTCCAATTAGTTCACGATTTACTAAAAATTCATGTGGTAATGGAATTTCTTGGGGTGCAACACCAGCATCTAATAACTTGTTAATTGGTAAAGCAATGTGAATTTGATGCCCTGACCAAGATAAACAACCTAGGCCTAATAATCCTGAAAGATGATGATTTAACATTGACTCTGCATTTTGGAACCACTCTAGCTTTGGTGCTGCTTTATGATAATGGAACCAACCAGCAAACAACATTAAACTTGACATCACTAAACCACCAATAGCAGTCCAATAAAGTTCTACTTCACTTGTAATACCCTCTGCTCGCCAAATTTGAAAGAATCCTGATGTAATTTGAACCCCTTGGAAATTTCCTCCTACATCTGCATTTAAAATCTCTTGTCCAACAAGTGGCCAAACAACTTGTGCACTAGGTTTAATTCCAGTAGGATTATTTAACCATGCTAAATAATTTGAGAAGTATGCACCATGGAAATGCATACCACTGATCCATAAAAAGATAATTGCTAATTGACCAAAATGTGCACTAAAAATTTTTCGTGAAACATCTTCTAGTGAATTAGAATTCCCGTCAAAGTCATGAGCATCTGCATGTAAATTCCAGATCCATGTAGTTGTTTTAGGCCCTTTTGCTAAAGTTCTCGAAAAATGACCTGGTTTTGCCCATTTTTCAAACGATGTTTCAACTACATTCTTGTCTACAATAACACGAACTTTTTTTTGCTCTGTTGAGCTTGTAACCATTTAATTTCCCTTTTTAGAGATAAAATGTTAAGAAACACTTATATTAAACGAATTTTAATATTTCAAAAATAAGTTTTCGAGTATTATTATAATTAATATTTTTGTTTTATTATAAAGCAAAAAAGGGGTATTTAAAATACATTTTAATTTTAATTTTAATCGTAAATCAATTATACTAACAAAAAAATATAATAAAAATAATAAAAATGTTTGTTGATGAAGATTTAACAAAGTTATTCCAAGTTTTTCCAAATTACTTACGTATTGCTATTCAATACCACTCTAATCGATTAAATCTTATTGAAGTAGTATTAGATTTAGGCAAAAAACCTGAGGGTAGATTTTTTGATGGTACCAGTTATTTATCAAATCGAATTGTTTCTTGGCAAGACTTAGACTTTTGTACAAAACAAGTTAGTAATTTTAATGACGATAATCGGGCAGGGATTGAAAGAACTCTTCATAGAATTAGTTGTCTTAGAAATCGTAAAGGAGTAATAATTGGTCTAACATGTCGAGTAGGACGTTCATTGTTTGGAACAGTAAGTATTGTTAGAGATCTTTTAAGTTCAAATCAATCTATTTTGATTTTAGGAAAACCTGGGGTTGGGAAAACAACAACAATTAGAGAAATTGCACGAATATTGTCAGATGAATTACGAAAAAGAGTAGTTATTGTTGATACATCAAATGAAATTGGGGGTAATAGTGATATTCCTCACTCGGGTATTGGGCGAGCAAGAAGAATGCAAGTTAGTAAATCTGAGTTACAACATAATGTTATGGTTGAGGCTGTCGAAAATCATATGCCTGAGGTAATTATTGTGGATGAAATTGGAACAGATTTAGAAGTTTTAGCAGTTCGAACAATTGCTGAGCGGGGTGTTCAGGTTATTGGGACAGTTCACGGTAATAATTTAGAAAATTTAATAAAAAACCCGATTTTAATGGATATTGTTGGAGGTGTACAAAATGTTATTTTAGGTGATGAAGAAGCAAAAAAAAGAGGAACACAAAAAAATGTTTTAGAACGAAAAGCTCCACCCTCTTTTCAAATTGCAATCGAAATTAATCAAAAAATGAACTGGTTTGTTCATGAAAATATAACTCAATCTGTTGATCGATTATTACAAAAACAATTTCCTTATTTACAATCTCGAAAAATAACAAAAAATTCAAAAATAAGTATTTATCAAAATAAAAATAGTCGATACAGTTTAGAAAATCGAACAACAAAATCTAAGCTTATATTAAATTCTGATCAAGATGAGACTACTACTCTACTAAAAAATTCTCAGCAAGTAAGTATTTATTCTTATTCAATTTCTATTAATAAAGTTCAACAAATATCTGAATCATTTGGTTTTAGTCTATTTTTTACAAAAGATATTAATAAAGCAACAGCAATTTTAGCTTTAAAATCATATATAAATGAAAATCAAAAACTGCTTACTATGGCAAAAAGTAAAAAAATTCCGATTTATACAGTAAAAAAAAATACTGCTCCACAGATTGCAAAAATACTTACACAAATTAAAAAACTAAAAGTAAAAATAATTTAGATTTTTTTTTTGTTGCTAAAATTTCAGTTTTGTGTTATACTTATGGTAGTAGTTCTTTATAGTGTTAGTAATCTAAATAAAAAGATTATAACTTGCTTTTTTTCTAAGATTGAGCTATAGTTAACTATAACTGTATAATTTTTCAAACAAAAGGAGGATTTAAGATGTACAGTGTTGCAGAATTTATATATTTAACAACATATTATGTTGATTTATTTCGAGAAGCAGTTTCATATAAGCTGGTAAACTTTTTATCACAAACGGCTTCAGATGGATCATCGAGCGGATTTGAAATTCTTAAAAATCGGTATGGAATAACAAATATAATAAATTTTTACAATACATACTGGCCAGGATTTTGGAATCTGGTGGTGCATAATACCCTTCAAACACCAGATGGTCAGCGCTATACTTACGCACTTCATAAAATAGTTAAAATTTATCAACTTGTTTGGACTTTCAGGTCAATGTTCGCTGCAATACCGCAGGTTAATCCCCATACAGGGATTATGGGCTGGTGTAGTTTTGTGCTAGACTGGATACTACAACCAATAACACGTTACGGGCAAGTTCGTGTTCCTTTTGTTGATTTTACACATTTTTTCGTTGCAATTGTTTTAAACTTCTTCGAACTTGTAACTTTCACTCTAATGTCAATAGCTTATGATTTATAATGTATACTAAGACATAGTATAACACAATTATTAAAAAGTTAAATTATATTCTTTAATATAATTTAACTTTTTAATAAATTATAAATAAAATTCAATCAAATAAAACTAAAAAATCAGAAAAGAATTTATGTTAAAATTAAGATTAAAGAAATTTGGGCGAAAAAAACTTCCATCATACCGTGTCGTTTTAATGGAAAGTTGTTCTCGTCGAGATGGAAAACCAATTAGAGAAGTTGGTTTTTATAATCCAATTAATAATCAAATTAAATTAAATACAGATGAGATTTTAACTAGTTTAAAAAATGGAGCAAAACCAACTAAAACTGTGTTTAATTTATTAGTAAAAGCTAAAATGTTGGAAACAAAAAGTTAATAAAATTAAAAATTTTTTAATGAGGGTTTATAGTGTCTAAATTTTATTTTAAAGTTGTTTGGTTAAAATACTGTATCGGTATTTCTGTTGATAAAAAATTAAAAAATAGTTATAGAGTTCCAATTACTTCTTTTTACTTTTGGCCTCGTGTGGACGGTTGGAAATTACTAAAACATGAGCTAGAACTAAAACCTTGGTTATCAGAAAGAGAACGTGTAACAATTTTAAATGGCTACACACGAATTATTTCTATTTGGAAAGATTGTTTAGAACAAGTTGATTATTTTGATATTAACAGTTTTGAAAAAGATTTAAACTTCACTTTAGTAGCAATTGACTAACACATACAAGTAAACAGCTTTAAAAATTTTATGAATAATAAAATTTTTAAAGCTGTTTACTTGTATGTGTTAGTCTTATTCTTAGTTAATTCTAAACTTTATTTTCGAGAGTAATATTCTACAATTAATAATTCATCAACTGAAATTGTAAAATCTTCACGACTAACAATTTCTTTAACTATTCCATTAATCTTTGATTTATCTAATTCTAAGAATTTTGGATACGTTGAATTTGCTGAAATAATTTGTTTATTAGTTGCAATTTTTTCTTTTAAAGTTAATTTATCTCCAGGCTTACAAATAAAACTAGGTATATTAACTTTTCGGTCATTTACTAAAATATGGCCATGATTAACTAATTGACGAGAAGCTGGTATCGAATTTCCCCATCCTAGTCTAAAAGCAACTGTATCTAAACGCATCTCTAACATTTGTAAAAGTTGCAAACCGGTTGCCCCTTTAATTCTACGGGCTTTTTTTACATAATTTAATAATTGTTTCTCAGTAACACCATAATTGTATTTTAATTTTTGTTTTTCTAGCAAGCGTAAATTATAAGGACCAATTTTTTGCTTCCCAATTATTTTTCCATGTTGACCAGGAGAACGTTTTCGAATACTTTCTCCATTCTGTGTCAAACCAGACAATGGTCCTAATCTACGTAAAATCTTTACACGTGGTCCACGATAACGCGACATATCTTAACAACTCCGTTAAATCTATAATATTATAATTATATGTTATGTACAATATTTTATTAATTAATTAATTTGTTCAAGGTGGGCGAACGACGGGAGTTGAACCCGCGAATGGTGGAACCACAACCCACTGCCTTAACCACTTGGCTACGCTCGCCAAAAAAATTTTTAATATTCAAGTTTATTATATACAAGTAAGGCATAGAATGTCTAGTAATTTTTTTTTAATTTTTAGACATTCTATTATTTTTTACAATTTAACTTAATTTAATTTTATGATAGCAAAAAAACTTTTATCTAAAACAATTACGGTAACTTTAAATGGAGAAACCTATTCAATAAAAAGTTTTAAAAAAATTAGTTTGTATCACTTTATAGTTTTTCTAGGGTATCAATTTTCTTTAATTGCAATTGAATATAATAATACGATTATTACTGAATCGTCCTCTAAAACGTTATGGCTAAAAAACAATTCTCAAATTGAAATTGTAACAATTGTAGGTGGTGGTTAAATTTGTTTTTGTAATTCAAAAGGTTTCGCTGTTAACGAAATTCTACCACGATTTAAATTAATATAGAGAACCGTTACTTGAATTAATTGGCCTTTTTGAAATCGCTTTGATAAATTATCAATTCGCTGTGAAGAAATTTCAGAAATGTGTAACAGACCTTTTAAGCCATAAATATTTACAAATAAACCATATGATTTAATATCCGTAATGCAACCCATTATAACCTGTTGAGGTTTTAAAAAATTGGTTTGATTTTTGAAATGCGCTAATTTACAGCTAAGTAATATCTTATTTTTTCCTTCGCTTAATTCGAGAAATTTTAAAGGCAAATGGAGTTTTGTTAATTGTTTTCTTCTATAATACTTTGGTAAATGAGAATTCAAAACAAATCCTTTTAATCCATTTAGAATAATAAGTTTACCTTGTTTTGTTGATTTTTTTACTTGGCCCGATAAAATTAAATCTTCTCGAATTAATTCTTTTAATCGTTGCCAAGTTATGATCGATTTTAATTGTTTTAATGAAATAATTAAGGTTTTTTTATTAGGACGATAATCGGTTAAAACAAATTCAAGAAGTTCACCTCTATTAAGTAGCTGTTTAGTTAAAAAAGCTTGAAATGAAGAAATTTCGGATGAGGGTAAGTATGCCAAGACTTTTGCCCCAATATCAATTAATGTTCCAAATTTTTCAAAGCTAATTACTTTACCAGCAATTATATCTCCTTTTGAAAATTGATAATTATATTTTTTGAATAATAACTCAAAAAAACTATTTTCAAAATTTGAAGTAAAATTTATAGACATTTAATAATTTAATTCCTTTTTTAAAGTTTTTAGTAAATTTTTGTATTTAGCAAATTTTTTGGTTTTTAATAATTTTAAAATAAAAATATATTAAAAAAAAAGAAAATTTTTGGGTAAATTTAACTGAAATATTTATGATTATAATTAATTAAAAATAATTTAAGGTTTGAATAAAGATTTATTTACGATAAATTAAGTTTTAGAAGAACGTGCTTTTGTAAACGTTAATTCATTTGATAAACTATACCTCTCCATAAATCGCATAAATCTATCCCATGACTCACGATTTTTCATAATAAAAATTGCTTCTATTGTTTCAGGATTTCCGTTTCTAAAACGAGCATTGACTTCTCGCGTTACTTGTTCTCCCTCTTCATCAATTAAATACATTCCTGTAATTTCGCCTTGTTCGGACATAGTTTTATCTAAAATCATCGGCTGAGTAAATAAAAATGTTGCAGTTCCTGTACTTCCATCACGTGAACGAGTTAACTTTATATTTGGGATGACCTCTTCATCAATTCCTTTAATAAATTGAATTTTCGCTTTCATTTTTTTTTAGAAAATTATTTACTAATATACTATAACACTGACATGTTTTTGAGCATTTTTATTTAAATATATTTCTAGGAATTTATTTCTAACTTAAAATATTTTCTCGAAACTCAAAATATCCATAATATTTTATTTGAGTTGTCTTTTTTTAATTATTTTTTTCTAATATACAAATCTTGAAATTATAATAAAATATAGTTTTAGTTGAGAATTTCCAAAGTTTTCTAGATTTAAATCCTAATAAGTTAAATATTAATAGAAATAATGTATTAAAAATAAAAAAACTACTTTAATATTAAATATTTAATATTAAAGTAGTTTTTTTTACGTAACGGTTGACAAAAAGAATAAAATTAATTTATATATATATAACATATTCCAAAAACTTTTTTACTATTTTTTCTAGTTATTCTTTTTTAATAAAAACAGAGTAAATAAATATTTTACAAAATCCTTAAATTAAATAAATTACTAAAAATATTTCACCAAGGTTATTTATAATATTACTAGATATCATTCGAACTTGGATAGTTGCAATTTTAGCAGCACTGAAGAAATATCTTCAATTAAAAGTTATACGTTTAAATAGTTTCATTTTAATATATTTTTTATATCAAGAATGAATATTTTAAAAATAAAAAATTTAGTATTTGCAAGGTGATTATAACTTTAACAGTGAAATCAAAACAATTACAATTATTTGAGTATAAACTTTCAATTACTTCCTGGGGTGTAGCCAAGCGGTAAGGCAGCGGACTTTGACTCCGCCATTCGTAGGTTCGAACCCTACCACCCCAGTTTTTGTATTTTTAAAAATGTACTTTAAAATTACAAAAAATATTTCTTTAATAAAAACTTGACTTTTAATTTATTTATAAGTATATAGGTTAATAAAGGAGAGATGGCAGAGTTGGTCGATTGTTTCTGATTTGAAATCAGATGAATTTCATAGATTCCGTGGGTTCGAATCCCACTCTCTCTTTTACTTCAAATCAAATTATATTTATTTACAGAGCGGGTTACTAGGGTCTGCAGCACACATGTCACGAATTGTTTCGCAGCCAATTGATACTGCTTTTAATCCTGATAACGTACAAATTTTTCTAGGAAACGGAACCCAAACGACGATACCCGAAACGACTTCACATAAACTTGAAACTGCACATAATGAACCACAAACGGGATCACCTCGCCTAAAATCCATTGCAGACTTAAAACCACTTCTAGCAAAACGTTGACCACTGTGGACTGCCAAACTTCCTTTACCAGTGTCTTGAATGGTCGCAGTTACATTACCCCAAAAGAAAGCCTGAGCTTCTGTTGCCTTCATGCCTTCATTTAGAATAGTTTCTCGAACAGCCTCACCGTTTGGAATTACATGAAGTGCAGTTGAACTAAATTTTTTTATTCTTCTTTTAATTCTCTCTCTTATAGCCATTCTTTTTATTTCCTATATATATATAGATTTATTAAAAATAATACTTGAAAATATTAACAAAGTCAAGTTTTTAGGGAACTAAATAATTATATTTAATTATTTAGTTCTAGTTTTTAATTAATAAATAATAAATTTATGCAAAATTTTCAAGAACATTATAATAAGAGTAACATTATAAATAAAAACAAAGCTTTTTTAATTTTGAAGCGGGTAACGTGATTCGAACACGCGACATCGACCTTGGCAAGGTCACGCTCTACCACTGAGCTATACCCGCATATTAAAGATATCTTATAATCTTTAGCTAAAATTATACTTGAAAATATTAACAAAGTCAAGTTTTTAGGGAACTAAATAATTATATTTAATTATTTAGTTCTAGTTTTTAATTAATAAATAATAAATTTATGCAAATCCTTGAGCAAAAGCAGTTAAAATAACTAATGTTCCCCAAAATGTTGCTAAATTATAAACTTTAGTTTTTGATGTTTCCCATTCTCCGGGTGTTGCTAGTGCTACGGGTACAAAAATAATTAAAACAAATGATAATAAAACTAATAATGAAACTAAAATTTGTATAAGAAGTGACATAGATTGTTCTCCTGAGAGACAAAAATTTGATGTTTATGGTATATAATTCAGTATGAGAGAAATCTAAACAATATGCATTCTTGTATAACTATAAATATATAATTAATAATTTCAAAAATATTCTTAATTATGAAAACAAGAAAATAACGGTTTCATAAAGATCTTGCTACTTTATTACTAAATAAATTAATAACATATTGTTGTTTTTTTCTTTAACTAATAGTATACTATAAATAAATAAAATTTGACTTTCAAAATAATAAAATATTTTCAATTAACAAATATTGGGTTAAAAAATCTTATTATTGTTAAGTTTTAACGTTTTGATTTTTGAATTGTTATTATTAATCTTTGTTTCCACAACAATTCTATTATAATTTTTTTAGTTTTTAAAAATATAAGTTAAATTTACTATTTTTTTAGTTAAAAAAAATGTTTAAAAAAAGTTTTTAAATACTTAAACAATTAAGTGAGATTTGTAAAAAGGAAAAATTTTTATTTAAGCAAAGTTACTCTAATCGCCTGAAGCTATAAAAATTTAATTTTTAAAAAATTATTTTGTTAGAACAGTTAACTCAATAATCAACGTTTAAATTTTTAATAAATATAAAATTTTTAAAATAAATATCTAACTAAGAAAGGTTTTCAATACCAATGGAAGGAATTCTTTTAGCAAAATTACCCGAGGCATATACTATTTTTAGTCCAATTGTTGACGTATTGCCTGTTATTCCCGTGTTATTTTTATTATTAGCTTTTGTTTGGCAAGCATCAGTTGGTTTTAAGTAACAAATTAATGATGTATTAAACATCAATAAACTTTTTTAAAAAATTTATTTTAAATTTAATTATTATTCAAAAATATGATTGAACCACTTCTTTTTGGAATTGTTTTAGGTATGATTCCTGTTACATTAACTGGATTATTTGTTGCTGCATACTTACAATATAAGCGTGGTAACCAACTAGGTTTATAAAATTAGCGCAAAATTCTAATTTTTTTATCTACATTTTTTAACAATATTTAAAATTTTTGGATAAAAAAATTAGAATTTAACGAAATTATAGTATTGTAAAAAAAGTTTTTGAAATGTCTAAAACAAAAACTTTAATAAAAAAAAAGTATCTGCTATCATTAACCTAAAATTTATTTTATTTTAGGAAGAATCCAGATTTTGATTATACCCCTTTGTTTTAAATTTTTATGTTTGGGATCTTAATTATTTAACCCCCGTAAAAATTTATTTTAATAAAAAAAATTTGTTTTTGAAATTCATAACTATATTTATATGTCAAATTTTTGTTATAAACTAAACACTATTCAAATTTTAATACTAAAAGATTGAAGAGAAAACAAGTTAGACTTTATATTCATTCAAACTTGGGTTTAATTATTTTGGAGAGTCAAAGAAACTAGTGAAATTAATTAAAGTATCCATTTTTTGGAGTTAAAAATATAGAGATAAAATTTGTTTTATTGTAGATAATTCTTATTGATGTTGGTAATTAATCTAAGGAAGTTATGTTTTCTGAACTAAATGCTAGACTTTTTCGAAATTAGTACAATTTTATTATATTAAATTGTTTGGAAAAATTTTTTTAGTGAGGAGGGTAGGAGAGTGAGCGAAAAAATTTCTTTATGTTGTTACAATTTTTAAGTTACGCTCAAAACTTAAATTGTAAAACAAGGGCTTTTAGATTTGCTGACAATTTTCCTCTCAAATTAAGGGATTTAAAAAACATCAAAAAAATCCAATAACTATCTAGTAATTAAAAAAATTGATAGTAATTATTATATGAACTTACGACTAATTGATTAATTAAATGTTTTAGTGATAAAGAACACTTAAGTTTAGTAACAATTTCTGAAGTAATTTTAATTAAAAGTAAACAAAAGTGTTGAGTTGATAAAGTTTAAATATCAGAAGAGTTGTTTTCTTAACCTCCCCTTTTATACTTCTTAATTTTATAACTAAAAAGATAAAAAAATATGAAATTGAAGTTCAATTTAAAAAATTTTTGTATTATTCAACGTTTAAGGTAAATGGAATATTAATATTATTCGGGCGTGGTAAATATAAATTAAATAATAGTTTTTCTTTATATTATTTAATTATAAAACTGGTAAAAATTATAACTGAACAAAGATTATATGAGATTTGCTTAGATGTTTAGAATTACAATAATTAAGATTGCCAGATTCTTTTAATATAATTCTTCGACAAATATTCCACTTAGAAAACAAAACATAGCTTTGAATAATAAGGCTTTAAACAATATTTCTAATGTAAATTCTACTCAATAACTATGCTTTTGAGAGACATTAATATTTTTATATTTCTCGAAATTTTAAGTTTAAACGTATAAATAAAGAAAGCTATTAACAAAATATATTTAAATTACTATAAAAAATTAATTCTAAAATTAACTAATTAAATGGAAAGAGTAACGCTTCATCAAGTAAGTGGAAGTTTTGCTTTGATAGATGGTTTAGTAAAAAACGGAATTCAACATATTTTTGGATATCCGGGTGGAGCGATTTTACCGATTTATGATGAATTGCATGCTTGGGAAAAGCAAGGTTTAATTCGACATATTTTAGTAAGACATGAACAAGCAGCTGCACATGCGGCTGACGCATATGCTAGAACAACAGGTCAAGTTGGTGTTTGTTTTGCGACTTCGGGTCCAGGAGCAACAAATTTAGTTACTGGAATTGCAACAGCACAAATTGATTCTGTTCCAATGCTTATTATTACTGGTCAAGTTGGACGTACGTTTATAGGTACGGATGCCTTCCAAGAAGTAGATATTTTTGGAATTACTTTACCAATTATAAAACACTCCTATACTCTTGGGGAAGCCGGCGATATTCTCGAAATGTTAAATGAAGCTATTTATATTGCTAAAACTGGTCGGCCAGGTCCAGTTCTTATCGACATTCCAAAAGATGTCGGTCTAGAAATTATTCCAGGTTATAGTCCTATTGCACCACATAATTTCTTGCGTCTTAAAGACTATAAATACAAACACCATTTAAACACTATTAGAATTCATCAAGCTATTTATTATTTAACTCATTCAGCACAACCACTGTTATATGTTGGTGGTGGTGCGGTTATTTCTGACGCAAGAGATGAGATAACTAGATTAGCTCGTTGTTTTCAAATTCCGATAACAACAACTCTAAAAGGAAAAGGTGCTTTTGATGAGAATCATTATTTACATCTTGGAATGTTAGGGATGCATGGTACTGCTTTTGCGAATTTTGCAGTAAATGAGTGTGATCTTTTAATTGCAGTTGGAGCTCGGTTTGATGATAGGGTAACAGGAAAATTAGATGAATTTGCTGCTGGTGCAAAAATTATTCATATAGATATTGATCCAGCAGAAATTGCAAAGAACTGTATTCCACAAGTTGCATTAATTGGAGATGTAAAAATTATTTTGCAGGAACTAATTGAAATTTATACGAATAATATAGATCAATATGAAGAAAAAAGCACGCTTCCATGGCGACACCGTATCAATGCATGGCAAGAAGCCTATCCATTACTAATTCCAGCTCCAGAAGAAGCTTATTCTCCTCAACAAGTTATTAATGAAATTGGAAAAGTTGCACCTCGGGAAACAATTTTTACTACTGATGTTGGGCAACATCAAATGTGGGCCGCTCAATTTTTAAAGTGTGGTAGTAAAAAATGGGTCTCAAGTGCAGGATTAGGTACAATGGGATTTGGTCTTCCATCGGCACTTGGTGCACAAACCGCTTATCCTAAAACACCTGTTGTTTGCGTTACAGGAGATGCGAGTTTTCAAATGAATCCGCAAGAATTAGGTACAATTGCTCAATATAAATTACCAATTAAAATTGCTATTGTTAATAATAAGTTTCAAGGTATGGTAAGGCAATGGCAAGAATCTTTTTATGATTCAAGGTATAGTCATTCCAATATGAGTGAAGGTCAACCGAATTTTGTTAAATTAGCTGAGTCTTATGGGATAAAAGGCTTAATGGTAAAAAAAGGTGATAATTTAACTGAAAAAATTCAAGAAGCTTTTGATTTTAAAGGTCCCGTTCTTATTGACTTCAGAGTAAATCGTGAAGAGAATTGTTATCCTATGGTTGCTCCCGGCAAAAGCAACTCCCAAATGCTTGGTCAATTTGATTATGATCCAGATATTATCTTTACAGAAGAATGGAAAATTGAACAAGAAAAATTAAAAGGCCAGAATAAATTACTACAATTAAAGCGGAAATAAATATAATTTTTTAATATTTATGTTCGTTCAGTTTAAATAAGCGTTGTTTGAGAAATTAAGCCAAAAAAAAGTCAATACCGTTTGGTATTGACTTTTTTTTTTGAAAATACTAATATAAAGAATATTAATTATTAATTTTACGGCTTTGTAGCTCAGTGGTTAGAGCAGGGGACTCATAAGCCCAAGGTCGCAGGTTCAAATCCCGCCAGAGCCAAACTGGAGAAATGGCTGAGTGGTCGAAAGCGATAGATTGCTAATCTATTGTACATTTTTTTGTACCGAGGGTTCGAATCCCTCTTTCTCTTAGGGAAGGTTTTTAATTAAAAATATTAATTTAACTTGTTTAATTACTTTAAAGTTGTTTAGATTAGCATAATTAGGTTGTTAATTCTTTAAAAAAGTAAATTTAATATAATCATTTATTTAGATAGTTTAATTAGCGTCCTTAGTTCAGTTGGTAGAACGTTGGTCTCCAAAACCAAATGTCGTGGGTTCAAGTCCTACAGGACGTGTTTTTTTATAATCTCTTGTAATTTCTTTTATAGTGGAGTATATAGATAAGAAGTTAGAATTTTAGAGTTTAGGAACGTAAAAAAAAATGCCAAAAAAACTTACCGCTATTGTTAAACTTGCATTACCTGCGGGTAAAGCAACTCCAGCACCACCTGTAGGACCTGCTTTAGGTCAACATGGTGTAAATATTGCAGGTTTTTGTAAAGAATATAATGCTAGGACTTCTGATCCAGAACAAAATGGATTAATTATTCCAGTAGAAATTTCAGTTTTTGAAGATCGCTCATATTCATTTATTTTAAAAACCCCCCCTGCATCAGTTTTATTAGCACGAGCTGCCAATATCTCAAAAGGTGCATCTGAACCAAACCGTAAGAAAGTTGGATCAATTACTCAATCACAATTAGAGGAAATTGCAAAAATTAAATTGCCTGATTTAAATACAACAAAAATTGATAGTGCAATGCTAATTGTTGAGGGCACAGCAAAAAATATGGGAATTTCTATTAACTAATTACATATAATACAAGAAAAAATTTTATGAAAAAATTATCAAAAAGATTACAAAAATTAAATAATTTAGTAGAAAAAAAGCTATACTCAGTTGATGAGTCTATTAAATTATTAAAAGAAACAGCAACAGCAAGTTTTGTGGAATCAACAGAAGCTCATATATCCTTAAATATTGATCCAAAATATGCAGATCAGCAATTACGGACAACATTGGTTTTACCTAATGGAACTGGAAAAACTGTTCGATTAGCGGTGTTAATACCAGATGAAAAAATTAAGCCAGAATATAAACAACAAGCTGATATTGTTGGTTCAAACGATTTGATTGAAAAGATTACTAAAGGAGATATTGATTTTGATATCTTAATAGCAAGTCCAGATATGATGCCAAAACTAGCAAAATTAGGTCGTGTATTAGGTCCAAAAGGACTAATGCCGTCACCAAAATCTGGAACTGTGACCGATGATATTTCAGAAACAATTAATCAATTTAAAAAGGGGAAAATTGAATATAAAGCTGATCGAACAGGTATTGTTCACTTAAATTTTGGAAAATCAAACTTTACAAATGAGCAGTTATTACAAAATTTATTAGCTTTTTATAATTCTGTAGAACAAAATAAACCTAGTGGTGTTAAAGGAAAATATTTTAAAAGTTTTTATATTTGTAATACAATGGGTCCTTCAATTCAAATTGATTTAACATCTATGGTTTAAACTCGTTTAATTTAAAGTAAAAGTGCTCATTCTATTCACTCTATCTTAAAAATAAAAAAATTATGTCTAAAGTTGATAATATTATTGAAGAGTTAAAAACATTAACTCTTTTAGAGGCATCAGAGCTTGTTCAAAAAATTGAGGAAACATTCAATGTTGATACATCTATTGGTGGTGGTATGATGATGGTAGCTGGTGCTGCAGGTACTGATACTAGTGCTGCAGTTGAAGAAAAAACTGAGTTTGATGTTGTATTAGAAAATGTACCAGCTGATAAAAAGATTGCAATTTTAAAAGTTGTTAGAACTATCACGGGACTAGGCTTAAAAGAAGCCAAAGAGTTAGTAGATAACGCTCCAAAAACAATTCAAGAAGGAATTGCAAAAGAAGCAGCTGAAGATGCTAAAACGCTATTAGAAAATGCTGGTGCCGGTATTGCCTTAAAATAAATACTAATTAACAAAAAGTATGGTTTGCTAGATTTATTATAACAGAAGAGTTATATTCTTTTATAATATATTTAAAGGTTGAAACTTAGAGACAAATTTGCTGTATAAATATCCGAGGGTTGGATTAAACCCCAATCCTCAAAATTTTAATTATATATAGAAGGAAAAATTATGGCTTTTTGGTCAAATATTTTTAATTGTAAGATTCTCTCTGAGATCCTTAAAAGAGACGTTCAAGAAGTTGCAATTGTTAATGGAACTGTGCCAGTGCTATGCGTATAGGTAGTAACGCTTTTATCATTTTAGTAGAGAGATGATACCTTATATAAACCTTCTTTAAAAATCACACCAATAGTAAAATTCTTTCTATTTTTAGCAGTGTATATAAATAAGAAAGCAGGTTCAGCTATATAAGAAATGCTTCGGAACATATTTTCCCTTCTATCAGAACTACGAGTTTAGCATGAGTAGGCTTTAGGGGTTTCTGTCGTTCTTGATCAGATAATTTGTTAACGTAAGCAGAAGTAGTATCTAATTTTCGATGACCAATGGTTTGTTTGATAAATTCGATATCTTTGGAATCTTTCCATAACTGGGTAATATAACCAATTCGAAAACTGTGACTAGTAATATTGGGTTTGTCAGGAAGTTGATTGGAAACCTCCCGCATCACATTATTGACATCTAGGGTAATTACTACACGATCTAATGATTTGTAATGATTGGTTTCAGCTGTAAAAAAATAACAATCTGGTTCTTTCATTAAAAAAATAAGTTGAAAATCTTTTTGTCGGTCATGAATAATTTTTTTCCCTTCCTTAGTTAGAAAGGCTTTGTGATTACTATGCCCACGTTTGGATCGATCCATGGCAATCCAATTTTCTTTGAAGAGTGTTTCAAGCTGGCTGACCTTTAACGGCAATAATTCATTAATGCGGATCCCAGTGACTGCTAAAATACAAAGAGCCATTCGTGTCCTTAAATTAATGTAGGTAGGTCCTTCAGCAGCTTTCATTAATTCTCTGTAAATCTTACATGTCATCGGATCACGCTTTGGTAACATTTTCCGGTTTGCCCAAGCTTCTTTCCGAGCTGCCTTTTCTTCGCGTTCTTGTTTGATTGCATTTAATTCCTTCAAAACTTCATCTAATTGCTGCTTCAGTTGGTCGTTTGACTTTAAAAGCTCTTCATTTCGTAAGGCTAGTCCAATAAACCCTTTTTGGGTAGTTTCTAATATTTGATCTTGTTTTTTCTTGCTAATTCTTTGATTTTCTAAAACCTTAGAAAGTTTACCTTTTAAAGTTTCATAATTTTGCAAAGCTAAATTATTATTTTCTTTTTGAATTTTATTTTCCATTTGAACATTTAAATTATTTAATTTTTATTAAATGTAATATTTTAATCTTATAAAAGTGACTTTTAATGTTCTAATTTTCACTTTTTTCTTATTATTACTGGGTAAGCACAAAAGTATTTAAAATAGACGGTTAAAAACTCCTTGTTCTAAATAGACATAACTTTTTACTTTAGGATATTTCCTTTTTATTTAAAAATTCCATTTATACGTTTCTAAATTATTCTAGTAAGACTATAATTATTCAACAAAACTAACCTGCAGGACTTCAAAAATAACAAAGGGTTCCACTAAATGTTGTGCGTTTAAGTCAGAGATATTAATTAACCGATTCGGATTAGACTCGCTTTGTAAAGGGAAGAGAACTTGCTCTTGAATTTTGCCTTCTTGCTGTAATTTTTTTATATAACGTAGAAACAAATCTTTAATCTTTTTCTTTCTTGTGCCGTTTAGCTTAGAAGGGTAGAATCTAAGAATATCAAAATCCTTCCTAAGGTTGTTAACACTGAACCTCTGTATGATGTGGAATAATACAGAGAATTCATCCACTGTCATTTTATTTTGTTTGAAATAATCCGTGAATAAAAATGGTTCGAAATAGTTAAATATTTCGTCGGCTACCCAAACCTCTGCAATCCATTGATTTTGAACCTTGGTTGCAGAAGCCTCCGGAATTGTTACCAACATTCGATAGTCTTTATCTGCCAAAAATTTAAAGACTAAATTGTGCTCCAGAGAATTAAAAAAGTCTATTGTTTTGCCTAATTGATACTGATTGACTTCTGTCGTAGGATTAGCGAAATATAGAAATTCTCTTACCGGGAATTGATACTGCCTAAACTTCGACCTTAAGTTTGCTATCTTATAGCTATCTAGTGATTTCAGATAGGCTAAAAGTTGAAAAAGCCTAATCAAGTCTTGCTTTTGAAGCTTTTTCATTGGGCACTGATCCATATAGTGGATATTGATTGTTGTGGCTGCGGGAGCTAAGCCGATTATAGTTTGGAAAGGGCGAAGACGTTGTGCTAGCCACTCCACTTTTTCAGTCTCCTGAGAATATCTGAACAGGTGCTGAGTTTGCTTCAAAAACTCATAAGAAATACGTTGCTCTAACTGACGAAATTGTTTTGTTTTTAAGAAATTGCCATAGAGGTTTAACGTCTTTCGGTGTTTATGCTCAAACTCAAATCGTAAGCACTGACCTTTCAAGTACACACGGTAATATTTATCATTAGTTATGTGTCCCACCTTTATTAGTTCGCCGCTCCTATTCCTTTTATATTCAAGGTTATTATTCGGAAAATTTGTTTTCAAGTGCCGTATAGTAGCTTCAAGGAATGTCTCATTCGTTACTTTGTCAGTTGATTTCTGAGGACGATCGTAACAGGTGTCTATACGTCTTAGGAAAGCCCCGTACTTTTCCAGTTGGTTCCAATTGAATTTGTTGCTTTTGATATAGAAATACAGTTGATTTGCCGATTTTCCTGCGAATTCTAAGTGAGTTCCGTCATGATAGGTAGTATACAATATAAAGGTAACCTCGGAATACTTATCGTTAAAGATTGCAGTACGTTCTTTGTTCTTGTCGCGCTCTTTTTTATAGGAACTAAATCCTAAACGTCTAAAATAAACTGCTAAGTTTTGTATTTCACTGTCATGCAAATATGACTTCAAATTAAACCGTAAATAATCTATCTTTAATGACTCGGTTTCCAATGAACCAAAATATTCTGCATAAATTTTATTTTTATTTATTTCTTTTACCATTGTTCTATTGAATTAAGAGTTTTTAAAAAGGGGGAGTCGAACCTTATTTTCGAGGTTACAGAACGTTATTACTGTTACTTACTTCAATATACCCCAAGATTATTAATTAGTTAAGTTAACTAAAATTTTGCATAAAAAAGTTTTAAATTTTTCAAAGCTATTTTTAATTTATCCTAGGTTTAAAGATATTTCTCAACATAATTTGTATCTTAATTAGTAAATTCAGAAGTATAAAGGTACCCAGTATTCTCATTATTGGAAACTACACTATATTCATTTTTTTTCTTTGCATAGTTAAAGACTATGATACCCTGTTTTCGCTTGTAAATTTGGATTTGGATGTATGTACTAAATCAAAATATAATTTTTTTTCAGAAAAGTTTTTTGTAGTTCTAGAGGATTAATAAGCTGTTTTGTTGTGAATGCTTATGGATTACATAATACCCAATTAAAAAATACATACGTAAAAAGACCTACTATTTCTTTGGGTTTAGGTGTGTAAGTTTACTTCCTCCATGAGTTTGGTCAAATTGTCGTTTATTTGGTTTTCAATTTATAGTTTTTCATCTTCGATATTTGATGTTTTTAAGTTGCATTTTGCATACCAATTTGTTTACAGTAGTCTAATAAGAGTTATAGACAGCATCACTCATTAAATCTAGCGTTGCAAATATTACTATAAAATAATTAACAAATTTTATAGTACTTTTTAATAATTTTTTTGACAAAAGTTCTCGAGATAGTTTTTTTCAAATTTTGTAAAATTTTTATCTATTATATAAAATCTATTATATAAAACAATAATGACGGTATAATGTTTTTCTCTATTAATACTAAATTTTTACGTACTATTGTTTTTAGTCCTAAAAAACAGTAATATATTTTTAATTAAAAATAAAGGCGGTATAGCCAAGTGGTAAGGCAGAAGATTGCAAATCTTTTATTCCCCAGTTCAAATCTGGGTGCCGCCTACTAATAATTTTTGCAATTATTAAAGTTTTTAGCTATATATATTTTATAAAGTAGGGGGTGTGGTGAAATGGTAGACACAACGGACTTAAAATCCGTTGACCTTGATCGGTCGTGAGGGTTCAAGTCCCTCTGCCCCTATTAAACTAAAACCCTTTATTTAAAATTAAAAATGTGTATTTGTTTAAACTGTGAATATATAGATTTTTGTCAACAATATCATTTTATTGAAAAAAAACATATTGAAAAGCATATTAATCAATATCCAAATTTTGTTCCAACCCAAGTCATTACAAAAATAAATATATATTCTACAAATAATGAATTAGAAATTGAATGGGACATTATTGAATGTTTATCATTTAAAGAAAAGCCAGGATATTGGGTTCTTTTTTAAATTTTTAATTATAAATGAACAGTTGATTCCTCACTTTGTCTTAACCTTTCAGTATTTATATTTGATTCACGAGTTAAAACAATTCTACCAGTCCGTGCAATTTCTATTACTCCAAAACTTCGTAGAGCTTGCTCAATCACAACAATTTTTCCTGGGTCCCCAGTAACTTCAAGCGTCAGAGACTCAAGAGAAAAATCAACTATATGTGCACGAAAAATAGTTGCGATTTCTAAAATCTTAGCACGATTATTTCCTTCTGAATTAAGCTTAATAAGCATTAATTCTCTTTCTACACAAGCTGTGTCAGCAATATTCTCAACTTTAATCACATCAACAAGTTTAAATAACTGTTTAACAACTTGTGCAACACTTCGTTTTGTACCTGGCAATACCAAAGTAATTCTAGATACATTCAATATTTCAGATTGACCAACTGCTAAACTTTCGATATTATATCCACGCCTTGCGAATAAATTTGAAATTCGAGTTAAAACCCCTGTTTGATTATGAACTAAAACTGTTACTGTATATTTCATTTTTTTTGTTTATTAAAAGAAAATAGTGATAAGTATATTTATTAAAAAACGTACTTACATAAAACTCAAACTAAGAATTCGATCTAATAAAAAAAATACAATTTTGATTCCTTTCAGTTTTTTTAATTGAAAATCTTTAACAATAATTTTTTAACTTATACCAATTTGTTTTTATTATTTATATTTCTTTTTAAGTTAGAGTTTATTGTAACTGACACTTAATAAATTTTATTTTATAACCTGTCTATAAGTTAATATAATTTTTCTATTATTGCTTTTTCAGAGTAAAAATTAAAATTTAATTTTTAGTACTAATAATTTTTTTGTTTTAAACAGGTTGGTGTCGATGATACATTAACACTAATATAAACAACTTTTGGTAATATTTTAATATTTAGTTTTACACATAGAATTTGAATAATTTTTAAAATTGGAATTTAAAGTTTTTATATTATACGTTCAATTTTGAATAATTAAAATAATGGTCTTAATAACATAACATAGTCCAAAAAAAACTCCGATAAGTTTTTACTTTTATTAAATAATATATATATATTTAATATTTTGCTTAAATTTTTAACTTTAAGTAGGGGCTTTAATATTACCAATATTAAATACGGCAATAAAACTTATATGTTTTTTCTAAATTGTAAAATATTTTTAAAAATTAAAAAATTTGTTAGACTATAATATTATTGTAGCCAAAAAACTTTTTAATTAAAGTTTTTTATTTTACTGGTTTAAAATCTAATAAAAAAATTGTACCCTCATTTGCTGACGTGCTTAAGTAAAAATCAATTTTATATTTTTGAAGAATTTTTTTAACAATATTCAAACCTAAACCAGTACCATAAACGATTTTAATTTCTTCTTCAATCCGAAAAAATCTTTTAAAAATAGTTAATTGGTATTTTTTAGAAATACCAATACCAAGATCACCAATTTCTAGCCTTGTTTTCTCAATATTATTAATCCCCTTTATAGTATATGCACGTAAAATAATTTGACTATTTGATAAAGAAAATTTAAAAGCATTTGCTAATAGATTATCTAAAATTTGAAGAATAAGTTGATTTTTTGTTAAAATATATTGAGTTTTTAGTTTGATATTTCTTTTTAATTTAATTTTTTTTTTTTTTACTCGAATACTATAAATTTTTAGCAATTGATTAATTATTCTAATAATGTCTACTATATCAAATAGCTTTGAATTATTTGATTGTACTTTTGAAATTTCTAAAATTGTATTAACTAATTTATTTAATCGTAAAACTTCATTTTTTGTTATCATGAGAAATTCTTTTATATTTTGCTTTTCTAATTTATTTATATAACGAGTTAGAGTTTCAATAAATGATTGAATATTAAATAAAGGTGTTCGTAATTCATGTGAAATATTATTTAAAAGTTTTGCTTTTCTTTTTGTAGCACAAACTTTTTTAGTAATATCTTTAATTTTTATTAAGATTCTTTCATCTTTTATCAAAACCGAAATTATTAAAAGAATCTGTTTATATGCTTTCTCATAATTCGTATAAAAAATAATTGCAGTTTTAGAAGCGTAACTCGACTGTTGTATTTCTCTTAAAGAATTTTTAATTTTGAATAAAATTAAAGCTGCTGAATTATATTCGAAATAATTTAAAAAAACATTTTCAAAATTTTTATTTAAGTTAGAATTAAAATCGTCATTTCTATAAACAATTTTAAGATTAAGATTTAAAATAAGGAATTCTTCATCTAAATTATGCACAATAATTTCTAAACTTGTTAGTTTAGTAGCTTTATAAATTTTTGAATCTTTTAAAAAAGAAATTCTTCTAACTTGATTAATCATAAGTAAAGTGAAAAATTTTTTGCTTTTTTTTTTTAATTATGTTAATATAACATGTGTGCAAAGCTGGTGTAGCTCAACTGGTAGAGCACCTGATTTGTAATCAGTAGGTTGGGGGTTCAAGTCCCTTCACCAGCTTGCACAGTAATTTTTTTAAAATTAATTAAAAACTGTAATTTTTTTTAATATTGAAGTATAATTAAGATAAATAAAAAATTTATATTAATTCTAAACATGTCCAAATATTATTCTAAACATACTTATTATGGGTATATCCTGTGTGATAAGTATGGGAAAATCATGTATGATAAGAATGGGTACATGATGTATAAGCACATCGTGTATGATAAGGAGAAGAACATCATATCTGATCCTGTTTGGGCGGCAAATTGTGAACTCTTGGGGAACATGATGTTATCCGATGAGTACTTAACGTATGATGACGTGATAGATAAGCTCATATATAGTAGCATGCGGAGCAAATCAATGTCCAAATCGTTTCTAAATTATAAGCTTACTTACGGTTAATTTTAAACACTCCAGTTCTAAATTAGTTTTACACAATAATTAATTTAATAACATTAAAAAAAACTTATTTTGGGCGGTTAGCTCAGCGGTAGAGCGTCTGCCTTACAAGCAGAGGGTCACAGGTTCAAATCCTGTACCGCCCAAACAGGTTAGAATCCTGTACCAAAAATGCAATGGCTTTTAAATAAATATTTATATCCAAAAATAGGGCCTATCGTCTAAGGGATTAGGACAGGAACCTTCTAAGTTTCTAATGTAGGTTCGAATCCTACTAGGCCTAATTTAAAGAATTTATTACAATAAATAAAGATCTTACTTTAGTTATATTTTGGTTTCTATTTTAATTTATTGTTAATAAACAAATAATTAATATATTTATTGTTATTATATAGGTTTCTTATATTAGCAGAAGGGTTTTCATTCATGTAGTTTATTGAAAATTTATATAATTTTGAATTCAATAATATTCAAAAAATCAGCAAATTATGTTATATTAATTTAAACAAGTTAAATTAAAAGATTTTTATTTTAAAAAAATTATGGCAAAAAAAATTCTTTATCAGGATGACGCTAGACGGGCATTAGAAAAGGGTATGGGTATATTAACAGAAGCAGTAGCAGTAACATTAGGCCCAAAAGGTCGAAATGTTGTTATTGAAAATAAATTTGGATCTCCAGAAATTATAAATGATGGGGTTAGTATTGCAAAACAAATTGAATTAGTTGATAACATTGAAAATACTGGCGTATTATTAATTCGCCAAGCTGCTGCAAAAACAAATGATGTAGCAGGCGATGGAACAACAACTGCAACTGTTTTAGCATATTCAATTGTTAAACAGGGTATGCGAAATGTTGCTGCAGGAGCAAATCCAATTTTATTAAAACGAGGAATTGAAAAGGCTACTAAATATTTAGTAGAATTAATTGTTAATTTAGCTGAGCCGGTAGAAGATCTCGCTGCAATTGAACAAGTTGCAACAATATCGGCTGGTAATGATTCTGAGCCGGGACAAATGATTGCTAATGCTCTTGAAAAAGTAGGTAAAGATGGGGTTATTTCATTAGAAGAGGGTAATTCAACATCAACTATTTTAGAAACAACTGAAGGAATGAGATTAAACAAAGGTTTTATTTCTCCTTATTTTATGACAGACCTTGAAAGAATGGAGACTGTTTATGAAAATCCTTATATTTTAATTACTGATAAAAAAATAACACTTGTTCAACAAGAACTTATTCCTATTCTTGAACAAGTTGCTAGAACAAAACGTCCATTATTATTAATTGCTCAGGATATTGAAAAAGAAGCACTTGCTACCTTAATTTTAAATAAATTACGTGGCATTGTTAATGTGGTAGCAATTAGGGCCCCGGGTTTTGGCGAACAAAGAAAACTAATTTTAGAAGACATTGCTATTTTAACCAATGGTAATTTAATTACAGAAGATGCTGGTAAAACATTTGAAACACTTGAATTAGAAAATTTAGGTCAGGCAAGAAAAATAATTGTTAATAAAGATGCAACTACAATTATTTCAGAAGGAAACTCCCATCAAATACAACAACGTTGTGAACAGTTACGGAAACAAATTAGCCGAGCAGAAGTTCAATATGATAAAGAAAAATTACAAAATCGTGTTGCTCGTTTATCTGGGGGTGTAGCTGTAATAAAAGTTGGTGCTGTAACCGAGACAGAAATGAAAGACAAGAAATTAAGATTAGAAGATGCTATTAATGCTACCCGTGCCGCGGTAGAAGAGGGTATTGTACCGGGCGGGGGAACGGCTTTAGCCCATTTATCGGAGTCATTAAAAACATGGGTAAAAACAAATTTATTAGAAGATGAGCTTATTGGTGGTATAATAGTTGTTAAATCAATTATTGAACCATTAAAACGAATTGCATATAATTCTGGAAAAAACGGCGTGGTAATTCTAGAAGAAATACAAGGAAAGGATATTTCTTATGGCTATAATGCAGCAGCTGACAAATTTGGTAATATGTATGAATTTGGAGTAATTGATCCTGCAAAAGTTACTCGATCTGCAATTCAAAATGCAGCATCAATTGCAAGTATGATTTTAACAACTGAATGTATTGTTGTAAATCAAAACAATTCTTCAACTTTTAAATAAATTTCTATAAAGTTCTAAATCAATAAGTATTTCCTCAATACTATTAACAATATTATCAGCTATTTGGTTATAATTGTTATAATTGATATTATTAGGTAATAATTGTTTACGATTAGGTATTATTAAACAATAAAAATAGAGTCTATAAAAAGTTGAATTCATATTTCGGTTTGCAAATAATTCAAAAATAATCTTTTGTTCATTGTAATGTTGAATTTTTAAATCATGATTTTGTTGGATTACGTTTGTAAATAATTCAGTTTGAAAGAATAATAATAAAATCCTATTTTTTACATTTACGGAATTTAGAATATCTGAAAATAAAAATAAAATTTTAGTTATTTCTTTTTTTAAATTCTGTTCAATAATTCTGTTTTGATTTTTAATTGAAGATTGATATCGCATTTTAGAGTAATAAAAAATTCTATACCGATTAGCGTTTGAGCGTCTAGGGTATCTACTTTTTTTATATTGAATATTAAGTTGTTCAGAATAAACAGTTAACAAAAGGGAGCTAAATTTTATGTTTTCAATTTTTCTTTTTTGCTCAGATTTTAAAGCTAAAGATAGACGGTTGTGGGGAGAAATTTTAGTAAAGAATTCTCCCTTTGATTTTTCAAACCTTAGATAATTAAAAGTAGTTAACAAATCAGGAAATTCTTCATCACTTTGTAATTTTTGCAATAATTTAATATATGAAGGATAATCTAATAATTGTAATAAAGTTATTTGAGTGCAAAATTTTTCGCAGAAAGTATCAAATTGATTTTTTGTGATCATGAAATCTTTTAGTAATTAATTTTGAAATTTATTTAAGTTTTTTCAATGAAAAAAGGTAAAAAAGAAGTTAATAAAATAACCTCTTTTTTACTTTTTTATAGGGATGAACCTAAACCTGAATATGCGCCATAAATAAATAAGCTTAAAACGCCAATGACACCTAAACCGCCTACTGTTGCAACCATCCACAGAGGTATTCTTCCTGTACCTGCCATAGTATTTACTCCTAAGGAAAATTATTTATAATATTTATAATAGAAAATAAAGTTTAGTTAAAGAAATAACTAGAGAACAATACAGCTAAAACAAAGATAAGTAATAATCCCCAATAAAGTGAAGCACGGTTTAATTCAACAGGTTGTTTATTAGGATTTGGACCTGTCATATAGTATAACTCCTATCGTTGAATAAATTGCATAGATGTAATTGCACCTAAGAAAAAAATTGTTGGAACAGCTAACGCATGAATTGTTAGCCAACGAAAAGTGAAAATTGGGTATGCTACAGGTTGATTTGTATTTCTTGCCACTTTTTTCTCCTTTTATAATCCTTTAGTTAAATCTTCTAATTCTTGTTTAGCACTAAAACGATCGTTAACTAGTGGTACTTGCTGTCTATCTTGTGAGAAATACTCGTTTGGACGAGGTGTACCAAAAACATCATATGCTAAACCAGTACTAATAAATAACCAACCTGAAATAAATAAAGAAGGTATTGTAATACTGTGAATAATCCAATATCTTACACTTGTAATAATATCAGAGAAAGGTCTTTCGCCGGTAGAGCCTCCTGACATATTAGTTCTCTCCTGATCTTAAATGGATATATTTTCTTGCTACACATTCCAATTAAAAGTTTATGAAAAGCGGGTAGGGGGAATCGAACCCCCATCATCAGCTTGGAAGGCTGAGGTTTTACCACTAAACTATACCCGCTTAATAACTTTTACTAACACTATTATAGCAATAATATTGGAATATAAAAAGAGTTTTAATATTCCAATTATTTATTGTTTCTTTTCTATTTTATAAACCTTCTAAACTGACTTCAAGAAAACCCGCTAATTCTGACGCTTGCGCTTCAATTTCGCTTAAAGGAAGAGGTTGTTCAATTGGGCTTAGTGGAATTTCTCGGTTATCCTTTGTACATAATAGAATTATTCGTTTTGGATTTAAACCTTCTTTAATACTTAATTTAATTGATTTTATATTTGCAAACGGATAAACTAAGAAAATATTACGGTTTTTACCTGGAAAACCTTTTCTAACTACACGAACTAATTGTTCTTTTTTATTAAATTCATTGTACCCACTCCCAACATCCCACAAAATAGTTAAAAAAATATAAAAACTTATCATTATTGATATTGTTCCATAGAATGACATTACAATTCCTTGAGGTATAAAAATTAGTTCCTTGGGATTAGCAAATGGTAATAAATTATAATTTAGATAGCTTGATAATCCTGAAAGTAAAAAACCAAAACCACCAAATAACAAAATTGTGCACCAACAATAATTACTTAGACGTTTTGATCCAGTAATAATATCTCGACGAATTTCTTTTTTTTCTAAAAAATTTGATTTATTTATATTTTCGTTCATGCTCGAATTAACTTCCTTCAATAATGGCTTTATATTTATAAAAATTATATTCTACTAAATACCCCCAAGGGAATTCGAATCCCTGTTACTTCCGTGAAAGGGAAGTGTCCTAGGCCTCTAGACGATGGGGGCTTTTCATGAATTATACTTTATTTATATATAATTTGTCAACTTTTTTTTAATTAACAAATTATATAATTAATAATTACGTTTATGAAAGATAATACAATTTAACTTTAATCAAATATTTCTTCAAATAATTTTTGAACTTTATCACCTGAATCAATAGTTTCTAATGGATCTTTACGTAATCTATGACGTAGACATAGAGTTATAACCTTTTCAATATCTCCAATTTCTACTTCAGTACGATTATTAAAAGCAGCATAAGCTTTTGCTGCTCGGTTTGTAACAATATCTCCACGTAAACCATCAACATCCAGCTCACTACAAACTTGTGAGATTTTTAATTTAAAATCATCAGATATTGTTACTGATGAAATTAAATTCTGTGCCGCAATAATTCTTGTTTTCAATGCTTCTTGTTGCTCTCTATATTTATTGATCCATTCTTCAGGGTTTAAATCAAACAAAGTACGTTCTTCTACTACACGAACACGTAATTTTGGATCTTTAACAGTTTTGATAACCGCATGCATTCCAAATCTATCTAATAACTGAGGTCTTAATTCTCCTTCTTCTGGATTTCCAGAACCTACTAAAACAAACCTGGCTGCATGACGAATTGAAATTCCTTCACGTTCCACAGTATTTAACCCTGAAGCTGCTGAATCTAATAAAATGTCAACTAAATGATCATCAAGTAAATTAACTTCATCAACATATAATATCCCACGATTAGCTTTTGCTAATAATCCCGGTTCAAAAGCTTTAACGCCATCTGTAAGTGCTTTTTCAATATCAATTGTTCCACAAACCCGATCTTCAGTTGCTCCTAATGGTAAATCAATCATCGGAGTTTTTATTTTTACGATTTCTTCATTTAAATCTTCTGAAGGTGCTGTGTTAAATTGGTTATCTTTAACAACTTCTATCTCGGGTAATAAGTCGGCAATTGCTCTAATTGTTGTCGATTTCCCGGTTCCCCTATCCCCCATAATCATAACACCCCCAATTTTAGGGTCAATTACGTTTAACTGTAATGCTAATTTCATTTCTTCTTGCCCTACAATTGCGGTAAAAGGAAAAATTGGGGGATTAATTTTTTTTTCTTCTGTCATATTTTCTAAGTTTATCTCAATTTTTTTAATATCCAATATACCTTTAGTGCATAATAAAGAATAAAAACAAATAAGGAAACAAAGAATAAAAACAAAAAGGAAACACTGCAGGATAAATATGAAGTTTAACCGGGGTGGATCATTTACTATTTTTACATTGAATACCATTTTTTTCATGATTCTATGGAACAATATCAATAATGATAAGTTTTTATATTTTTTAATGTAATTTTTGGTCAGTCCCCAATTCCAATTTTTTTTCATGCTCTAAAGTTTTTTTTAATGTATCCAAAATTTTGCTCAAAAGCTTATACTTTTCACTATCCTTTTTAACACTTATTTGGTCACTAAGGATTTGAATTTATTAATATAAAAAATTACTAAGTCAAAGCTTTTAAGCGTATAAATCTAGACCAAGCTTAACAGTAAGGAAAAGAGTAAACAAGGCTGCTAGTAAAGCTACAGCAATATTATTATCCGTCATAATTAATGATTTAGTTTAGTTTAATATAGTTACATGGTATAGTATAAGGCAAATAACTATAAAATATAAATATTTTTTTAAATAACTATAAAATATAAATATTTTTT
>Ga0102815_10000308_pt1 | contig 34981 bp, 35 predicted proteins | sample ColrivemetaGS759_FD_79113 | JGI IMG/M metagenome (GOLD analysis project Ga0102815, IMG submission 79113) | Estuarine microbial communities from the Columbia River estuary - Ebb tide ETM metaG S.759 | ecosystem: Environmental > Aquatic > Marine > Intertidal zone > Estuary | place: USA: Columbia... | reverse complement strand
GATTTTGCCCATGTTAGAGGCCAAAAAAGTGGTTTCAATAACCGCAAGCGGCAGACCGATCAGTAAGACGATAAGCCACGACGCATTCCACCCGCAGCGGATAAAAATCACAAACAAAATGGTGTCGACCAGCATCGCTCCGGTGACAGCAATCCCATAGGCCGAGGCCAAGGCCTCGGATGTGCCAAAGCTAAGGACGAGCGCCAAGACCCCAAGCATTAGGAGCCAGTTCACCGCAGGAACATAGATTTGTCCGGTTTGTGATTCAGAAGTGTGACGGACCGCAACGCGCGGCATAAGGCCAAGATGTGCCGCAGATTGGGCCATTGAAAAGGCTCCGGTGATAACGGCTTGTGCCGCAATCACTGTGGCAATGGTGGCTAGCCCCACGAGAAACGGCAGCGACGCTGGCGATACCATGAAAAAGAAGGGGTTGGAGAGAGCTTGCGGATTTTCCAAGACCAAGGCGCCCTGCCCCAGATAATTCAATGTCAACGCAGGCAAGACCAGCGCAAACCAAGCAAGCCGGATTGGTTTGCGCCCAAAATGGCCAAGATCGGCATACAAAGCTTCGGCCCCAGTAACGGCCAAAAAGATTGCACCCAAGACAATGAAAGCTACGGCTGTGTGATCGGCCAAGAAGCTTATGCCATAGAGCGGGTTGATCGCCGCGAAGGCTTCGGGATGTTGCAATAGCTGTCTGAAGCCTAACCAGCCCATCGTCATGAACCAAATGGCCGTAATCGGCCCAAAAGCAGCAGAGATGGCCGCCGTCCCCCGAGATTGCACGAGAAATAGCGCCAGAAGAATCCCGATCGTAACGGGAAGCACCAATCCTTCAAAATGAGGCTGAACGAGGGTAATTCCCTCGACGGCAGACAAGACCGAAATCGCCGGAGTGATCAGTGCATCGCCAAAAAACAGCGCTGCTCCCAAGATTGCCAGCCCCAAAACTGGCAGTGAGCGGCGACCGATGGCAAGTCTAGTGAGCGCATAAAGGGCAAGCACGCCCCCTTCCCCACGGTTATCGGCGCGAAGTAGAAAGAGCACATATTTGAGCGTCACCACGACAATCAGTGCCCAGATCAGCAACGAAACCACACCCAATATCTCGGCCGGGGCCAACCCATCTTTTGCAACCGGGCGCAATGCTTCGCGCATGGCATATAGAGGCGATGTACCGATGTCGCCGTAGACGACGCCAATGGCCCCTAGGGTGAGCGCCGGGAGCCCTTTAGGGCTGTGGCCATTTCCATTCGGACTTTCGTCAGCAAGAGCGGGCATAGTGCTGCTCGAAGGCGTATCTGCGCCCCCTTGGGCCGGAACAGTTATATTAAAGGTCATAGTTTGGTGAGGCTCCGCCTATTTCCAGCGCGTTGAAGCCGGAAGCTCAGGCTTTACAATGGGTTCGAGCGAAGAGACATCGCTATGGAAACCTTTGCGAAACGTCCCGAAGGGGGACGCGCCTTGTTCCCGCAGCGGTCTGGCAGCGACTCGGCTGGAGGAGAACGTCACCAGCATATGAGAGTTTCTGCATTTGCCAAGAGAATTTCCGCAGTGCAGCACGGCTGCTCCGCCCCAAGCCATGCAAGAAAAATCATTAGTAATCCAAAGGTGCGTTTAAAAGAGCCCCGAGACCGATGGAATGATTGGCAAATTGTGTTTGACTGCCGCATAAAGACAGCAGGCAAAGAGGAGAAATAAATGGGCGCTCCAACACCGATGCAACCGATGCGCCCCAAAAGAGTTGGGCGCGGCATCGATCCGGGGCGCGTACAGGCAGCGGCACTGACAATTATTGCCTTTGCCGTCGTGCTGTTTTTGCTGGTGCAAGCACGGTTTCTGTTGATTTCATTGGCGGTTGCAATTGTGATCTTCTCGCTTACGTCGGATGCGATCAACTCGATTGCTCGTGTCCGGATTGGCCCGCTGCGCGTACCCAATTGGTTGGCATCGATCGTTGCGCTTTTGGCGATTGCCACTGCATTGATGTCACTTACGTCAATCATCCTTGCACAGGTGAACACCGTTTTGAGCACGACGCTCAGCTATGCTGAACGCGCACCGACTGCACTTGCGGAACTATTCAGCTTTCTTGGGCCTGAGGCCGAGAAAACGATTTTGAATTTCACCAAATCGATTGAAGTCACAGGGTATTTGCGGACTGCGGCAGGGCAAGCCGGCAGCCTTGTTCAAGCCAGTGTTCTCGTGACTCTATTTGTGGGATTTCTTTTTGCCGAAAGGGTTTGGTTTGAAACCAAGCTTCGCAACCTTTTTGCCAATCCCGCACAAGCGGAACGATTTGGCCAAGTCGTCGGCACGATTATCCACCGCGTAAATTACTATTTATTGGTAAAAAGCTTTGTCTCGGCGGTCACGGGTGTTCTTGTGTGGCTTGTCGCGGAATACTTCGATCTGGACCTAGCGACGGCGCTCGGTATTTTGACCTTTGTGTTGAATTACATCCCATCTGTGGGCTCGATCATTGCCACAGTTTTGGTTGCCCTCGTGAGCTCTATTCAGCAACCCGACCCGGTGCAAACGGCAGCGATTTTTGCCATCGTCGGGATGACTCAATTCGTGTTGGGAAATGTGATTGACCCAATGTTGATGGGGCGAGCGCTTCGCCTTTCGTCCTTTGGAATCATCATCAGCCTGGCATTTTGGGCGGCTGTCTGGGGCATCCCGGGGATGTTTTTGTCAGTACCGATCATGGTGTCGCTGATGATTGTGTGCAGTCAGTTACCAGAGTTGCGCCCAATTGCTATTTTGTTGAGCCGAGAAGGCTTGCCCGATCCAGAGGCGCAGGCCTTGGGCGATAAGGCGGAAGAAGAGGCCGAAGCGGCAAGACACGCTGGCGAATGACGCGAAACGCTTGTAAGTGGAGCTGCCGATGGCTGGAAAAATATATGTCTTGAACGGACCAAACCTCAATCGATTGGGGAAACGTGAGCCCGAGATTTACGGCTCTGTCACCTTGGCGGAAATCGAGACCCTTTGTCGTGCAGCAGCGGCCCCGCGCGACGTGGTTTTCTATCAATCGAATGCCGAGCATCAAATCATTGACTGGATACACGAAGCCATTGATGAGGCGGCGGGTGCCGTTATCATCAACCCAGCCGGGCTAACCTTTACGTCGGTTCCGATTATGGATGCACTCAAGATGGTAAAAGTGCCGATCATCGAGTTGCACATCTCAAATATTCATCGTCGGGAAGCCGTTTATCACAACTCGCTTGTATCGAAAGTGGCAACCGCTGTGATCGCGGGGCTTGGTCCTATGGGGTATGCTATAGCTATGAGAGCAGCCTGCGAAATGGCGATGGACGTCACGCTTCCAAAAACAATGTGACGCGACGATTTATCTTGCCCTTTTTTTCAATTTTACCAAGTGAGACCCGGCCTATCTCGCTCGTCTTGGCAACATGAGTGCCCCCACATGGCTGGAGGTCAACTTGGTGATTGGATGTGCCGATCCGGACCAAGCGAACCTTGCCTTGGCCGATTGGCGGCATAACCGACATCGTTTTCACGAGACCCGGGTTTGCTGCCAGCTCAGCATCCGTAATCCATTGATCAGTGATCGCGAGATCCTGAGAGATGAGTTCGTTTAGCTGCGCGGCAAGCAGCGCCAGATCCGCAGGCGGCTCGGGCATGTCGAAGTCCAAGCGCCCCTTTTCAGACGAAATTGCGCCTCCCGTGACGGGCAATGGGATCACGACAGAGAGCAAGTGCAATGCAGTATGGACCCGCATATGACGATAGCGCCGATCCCAATCGAGATGTTGCTGCACAATGGTTCCAGGCAAAGGGAGCGCCACAGGCTCTGCTGGAACGAGGATGATGTCGGTCCCTGCCCCTTTGATGGCTGTCGCGATTTCCATGCGGCCCCCGTCCCAAATGAGCGTCCCACTATCGCCCGGCTGGCCGCCGCCGGTTGGGTAGAAAATGCTAGCATCGACGACAATACCGCCCTCTTCGGTGAGATAAAGCACCTGAGAAGAAGACTTGCGGAGATAAGCGTCGTCACGGAAAAGGGGACGGGTCATAGGAGCCTTTATTAACTATTACCTTCGGGTTTTGGTTTATCCATCGAACCTTCGGTTTGATCGGTCGCCTCAGGCTGTTCTGCCCAATCACGGCGCGCGTCCGGATCGGGACTTGGCGCTTGAGTGCGCTCTGGCCCTCGTGGCAGGAGGGCTTCGGGATTTTTTATCCAAATGTCGCGCTGTGCAAACGGGATTTCGATGCCTTCTTCACGGAAGCGTTCATAAATGCGGTGGTTGAGCTCCGAGCGTACTGAAAGCGACCAGTTCACATCACGCAAAATGACCCTGATCTCGAAATTGAGGCTATCTGCACCAAAGCCCATGAAGGCGACAGTCGCCGGGGGATTGGCGAGAACCATTGGATGGGCTTCGGCAATCTCTCGCAGAATTTCATCAACTTTCCGCGTATCAACGCCATACGCGACACCAACAGGGATTATCACCCGGCCAATTGTTTTCCCACGTGTGTAGTTGGTGACCATGCCCGAGACAAAGTCAGCATTGGGCACGATGACATCGGTGCGGTCGAAAGTTTCGATCCGCGTTGACCGAACCGAAATATCGCGGACATAGCCTTGCTTGCCACCCACTTCTATCCAATCTCCTTCGGAGATTGGGCGTTCGATCAATAGGATAATTCCCGAGACGAAGTTCGAGACGATATTTTGCAAGCCAAAACCAATACCGACTGAGAGCGCGCCAGCCACAATCGCAAGCGATGACAGATCGATCCCTGCGGAAGTGACCGCGACAAGTGCAGCTAGAAAAATCCCGACATATCCGGTGCCCGCAACAATGGCATTTTGACCGCCAGTGTCGATCTTGGTCTTTGGCAAAACGGAGGACTTCAACGTGCCTTGCAGCATCCGGGTTGCCATGTAGCCAACAGTAAAAACGATGGCAAAGGTCAAGAAGGCTGCTGGCGAAATGCGCGTCTCACCTATGGAAACACCGGAAGAGAACCTGCCCCAGATTTCCACCAAGTCAGTCGCTTTTGCACCCCATATCAACGCAAAAACTGGCAGCGAAAGGAGTGCAAAGATAAAGCCTGCCAGTGTCGGAAAGAGTGCTTCCTGTGCATCTTTTTCATTGCGTGTGACGAGCGAATAAACGGCAGTCACCACGCGTTGCAGAACCATCAGCAGGGCCAGCAATTGCAAGGACATGATCGTGGGGTAGACAATGGCAACCCCCGCTTCAAAGTACCCAACCGCGGCGGCTATCGTGCCAATGGCGGCCAGCCCGATGAGCAAGCGGGCGAGCAGATGAATTAGTCGATTACGATAACTGCGCTCGCCTTGGGCTTCTTCCTCGTTGCGGACATGCAGACTGAGCAACCCCGCAAGGCGCATCATGAAAAGCGCTGCGGTGACCATGAAGGGGAACAGCACAACAATACGGGCGGTGTTCGACCACGCGGTGGCGGAGGCGACTTCTTCGACGAACAGACCGAGACCTACGATCAAACCTAGTGTGGCGGCATGAAAGCGTCCCTCGACGCGACGTTCTGAAGCGAGATTCAATGAAGCAGAGAAGCCCTCATGTTTCGGAAACATTCGCCCCCCAAGCCAACGCGCGGAGAAAAACGAAAATGACAGCGGGATCAAGGCGCCAACGATTGGAGTAGAGCGCATACCTGTGAGGCCAGACAATTCGGCGGCAATGATAATCAGGAGCGTTCCCAGAACCGGAACAAATACTTGTCCCAATGACACACCAAAACCTGCCAACCAGCGACCGGGCGTATTCTTGTCGCCAACGATCGCAAGAGAACCTCGCTCAACCCAGTAGCGGCCTCGAAGTATGAGAACTGCACCCAAAAGCGTCAAAAGGAACACAGCCGGCAAACTGCTGCGAGTAGATATTTGCTGAACCGGACTACGCCATGCGTTTGTTATCTCGAGGAAAACCGCACTTATGCTGCTGGTAACCGATGTAATTGCGCCCGGCCAATGTATTGGGTTGAGCGGCGATGGTCCCAATTCCAGAAGGCGACCAGTTTGCCGCTCACGTAGCACCCGGTCGATGGAGCGGATAAGCGCATCCGCGCGGGTGTAGGCCACTTCCGCAGCACGCCCAGGGGCGCTCAACTCGGCGGTGCGGTCGAGGAGCGCTTGGCGCTGTGTGGCAAGTTCAGCGGCCTCGGTTGTTCCCTCGGCGGGTAACGGCCCGAGCGCGGTGAGTTGTTCCTTGAGTGATAACAGCAACTCGGCATTCTGACCTTGAGCAAGCGCAAAACGCTGCCGAAAGTCAGCAACTTGCTGGCGCAGAGAAAGGAAAGCCTCATTGGACGCGCGTTGTGCCGTAATGGCGTCCTCTGCGCGCGTAACAAGTGCCTCCCATTTCTGATAGTCCTCGGCAGAAATTGCGCTGGCAACGGAAGGTCTTGACGGAGCGATCGAGGGTTCTGATGCTGTTTGAGGCACCGGTGCAGTCTCAGCAGACACAGAACTGGGATCAGGCGTGGTTTGCGCTGAGATCGGAGGTGTAAAGAGGAAAAGCGCTGTCAGGAACGCCAAGACGAGATCGCGCTGTTTCATTGGCCTCAACCTTCAAACACCGACGGCACATCGCGCCCCTGTGCCGATAACCAATGAGGAACAGGCAAGCCCTTTGATTCCAAAAACTCTGGATTAAAAAGCTTTGACTGATACCGCGTCCCATAATCGCACAGGATGGTTACAATCGTGCGTCCGGGGCCCATTTCCTTCGCCATACGAATAGCGCCTGCAATGTTCACACCCGAAGATCCGCCAAGGCAAAGACCCTCTTCCGACAAAAGGTCAAAAACAATTGGAAGCGCCTCTGCATCGGGAACTTGGCATGAAAAATCAGGGGTGAAGCCCTCAAGGTTTGCCGTAATGCGACCTTGCCCAATCCCTTCAGAGATGGAACTACCTTCGGAGGCAAGCGTGCCTGTTGTGTAGAAGGAATGGAGCGCCGCGCCGAGAGGATCTGCGAGACCGATCTTGACGCCTTTTGGCTGTAGCGCCATGCCAACCCCTGCCAAAGTACCACCCGATCCGACCGCACAAATGAAGCCGTCAACTTTACCGTTGGTTTGCTTCCAGATTTCCGGCCCGGTGGTTTCTATGTGGGCCTGTCTATTGGCGGTGTTGTCGAATTGATTTGCCCAGATTGCACCATTTGGTTCGTTTTGGGCAAGTTTTGCGGCGAGCCGTCCAGAATATCGCACATAATTATTGGGATTTTTATATGGCGCGGCGGGCACTTCGACCAATTCAGCCCCAGCCAAACGCAGCATATCCTTCTTTTCTTGGCTTTGCGTTTCCGGAATGACGATGACCGTCCTAAAGCCCATTGAGGCCCCGACAAGAGCAAGGCCGATGCCCGTATTGCCAGCGGTTCCTTCGACGATCGTCCCCCCTGGCTTGAGAAGCCCTTTCGCGACAGCATCCATAATTATGTAAAGTGCCGCGCGGTCCTTCACGGACTGACCCGGATTCATGAACTCGGCCTTTCCAAGTATCTCACAACCCGTCAATTCGGATGCTTTCCGAAGACGGATCAACGGGGTATTTCCGATGGCGGAAGCAAGATCCTTGGCGATATACATGGCGTTTTCCTTCGTAAACCTGTGACTAAGGTGTAGGGTGATGAGGGCGGGAACTCAAGCGCGTGCGCGCAGAGTTTCCCGGTGTCGTGCCAGCCAATGGCCCATCAATTGCAATGGAATGACATTGAAAGCGCCAGCATCCAGTTTTTCGAAAAAATGATCCGCACTCAGAATATGGGATTTTATATTCTCGGACTCGCTCTCGACGCCCGATACCCCGGCGAGAGTTTCAGGCAAATCGGTGAGTGCACAAAACATGTGGTAAAAGCCTGTCGCGTCGCCCGGGCTGGCATAACCAGAACCAATCGAAAGAAGCGCATGAACCGTAAGGTTTGCTTCCTCTAGCGCCTCACGACGCGCGGTATCCTCAGGCGCCTCACCCCCATCAACCATCCCTGCAATTGGCTCGAGGCACCATGGAAAGCGGTCTCCCCGCGCAAAAGGCCCCGACCGAAATTGCTCTACGAGGAGTACGACATCACGCTTGGGATCATAGGGGAGCACAAGTGCAGCATCCGCGCCAATAAAAACCGCGCGTTCGATAGGTTCAGACCACCGACCGTCAAAATTGCGAAAGCGAAGATTGTGCTCTTCAAGAGCAAAGAAGCGCGCATAGGGCCTTCGGAATGACAAAGGCTCGATGTCATCGGCGCGTGACTGACCGCTCGCGCCAAAATCTGGCGCTGCTGCCGCAATAAGACGGGCTTGCGCCCGGCTGTCGATCATGCGCCAGCCATTCGCCACATCCTGCGGCGTCCGCAATCCGAGGTAGGTCATCGCTTCCGAGGCTGCCTCGCGTGCCACCCGACCATAGCTTTCTTGCCAACGGAGCAAGGACCATTCCTGGCCCTCAGGATAGCCATCACTTGGTGGAAACCATACTTTTGTCGTTTGGTTTTTCCCGTCGCAGACAACATCGATTGAGCGCAAAAGATAGTCGTAGCCTTCTTCATAGAAGGCGAGGCGCTCTATATCGGTTTTGCTGAGATTCCGTGCCAAGAGCCCTTTTGCCTCAGCTCCGAGTTTTGGCAATATTTGCGGAAAAGGCTCTGCGCCGGCGTGAAAAACCGCATAATTTGGCAATGTTGCTGGCGTTAAATGGGCGTTTGAATGCCCCAAAACCACTGCGAGCAACTCTGGATCACGAAGAGTTCCGTAGAAGAACTGTGAGGTCATTTCATCGCCTATTCCGCGCGGCAAACTCTGCCGCAAGTCCCGTCAGCGCGCCGCCGATCAAGAGTGCCCCAAGAGTTGGAGGATGTGCCAGTGCCATCGTCCCCCATTCGATCGATTGATTTACCATAGCGATAACTGCCTCACCGGGGCCGTCGTAACGGCGCGCCAGCGCTTGAGACAGCATCAGTCGGCCAGAGTGGAGGACTAGCACCCAAAAGAGTGCTGCGGCGGCACCTGTCAGTCCATTGCCAACCCCACCGGCAAAGCCTCGCCCTGCCCGCCTGCCGACCACAACCCAGCCGCAGCCAAATGCGATTGCGGCGTTTAAGATCGAAAAGATCCCAAACGCCATATCCGGTGGAAAAACTGATTTCACATGTTCGGAGGCGAAATACACAGCCACAGCCAAGCATAAGGCTGCGATAAGTTTTGCCGCCGTGGGGTACATTATGCGGGCCTTGTTACCGTAATTTGCGTTACATCACAGTTTCCGCTGTGAAAGGTCGCGGCGCAAGAGGTCAAATAGAAGTTCCACATCCGCCGGAAACGATCGTCAAAACCCATCGCTTCAATCTCTGACCATTTGTCGTTGAAGGTGTCGTACCACATGCGAAGGGTCTTGGAATAGCTCTCACCAAATTCGATGGACCGCGCAACTTGCAGTCCACCGCGTTCAACTTCTGCACGGAGCGCCTTTGGCGATGGCAGCATTCCCCCCGGGAAAATGTATTTTTGAATGAAATCAACGCCGCGACGATAAACATCCCAGCGTGCGTCTTGGACAGTGATGATCTGTAGCGTCGCATGCTTGCCAGGCTTGAGAAGGTTTCGCACTGCGTCGAAGTAAACAGGCCAATATTTTTCTCCTACTGCTTCGAACATTTCGATGGACGCGATGCCATCATAGGTGCCTTGCTCGTCTCGATAATCTTGTAGCTTGATTTCTACTCTGTCAGAAAGTCCAGCTTTTTCAATGCGCTTAACGGCGTAGTTAAACTGCTCTTGTGAGATGGTGAGGCAAGTCAAACGCAAACCACGATGCAAGGCCGCATATTCGGCGAACCCGCCCCAACCACAGCCGATTTCCAAAACATGATCACCCGGCTGGACCGCCATTTGATCTACCATGGAGGCGTATTTAGCGATTTGCGCCGTCTCGAGACTGTTTTGGCCTGTCTCGAAAAGGGCCGACGAGTAGGTCATCGTCTGATCGAGCCAAAGACCATAAAAATCATTCCCCAGATCGTAGTGATATGAGATGTTTTTCTTGGCTTGGCGCTTGGAGTTGGATTGCAACCAAAACCGCATTTTCTCGTAGGCTCGCACAAATCCCATGCCAGGAAAGCCGTCATAGAGCTCTTCATTTTCAGCATGGATAAGATCCATAAACGCTTGCAGGTCAGGGGTGGACCACCACCCGTCTAAATAGGCTTCACAAAAACCTAGGTCTCCTTCGCGCACCAGACGCGCGAAGATGTCTGGATTATGAATTTGTAACGTGGCCACTGGGCCGGGTGCTTTGCCCTCGGCACGAAAAATGCGGCCATCTGGCAAGACAAAATCAAGAACGCCCCTGTTCATACGCGCGGCGACATCAAAAACTGTCGAGAAGTAGCGTGGTAGATCTGATTGACCCGCAGTATTGGATAGGAACATGGCATCCCCCTTTAGTTTGGTGGCGTTTGGGCCACTCTGATTGATGAGAAGTGTGACTCAGAAACCCCGGTTTTCATAGGCAGAAAGTGCGCGCGCACGTCCCGCCTCTGGGGTGACGATGACGTTCGGCGGCGCGTCCGACGGGGAGAGCTGCCATGCACGAGGAGAGGCCTCGTAGAATTTCAAAGCTTCGTGGCTGGGAGCGCGGCGACCTTCGGCCAGCCAACGGGCCGGATAGTTTTTGCGGGGATCAAACTTTTCGAGTTGGGTCACCGGATTGAAAACGCGAAAATAGGGCGCGGCGTCTGGTCCCGAGCCGGCGGCCCACTGCCACCCCATCGCATTCGCTGCCGGGTCCCAGTCAATCAAACAATCCTCGAACCATTGCAGACCGATCCGCCAATCTGTGAGCAAATGTTTGGTAAGATAGGAGGCGACAATCATGCGCCCACGGTTATGCATTCGTCCCGTGACATAAAGTTCGCGCATTGCGGCATCTACAAATGGAATTCCCGTACGGCCCTGCTTCCATGCCAAAACATGGGGATGGTTTGGATCATTTGACCATGGAAAGGCATCCCAATCGGGTTTCCAATTTCGGTGCAGAATTTGCGGCGTGTGGTGCATCAAATGGTAAGAAAACTCACGCCAAACCAATTCCTTGAGAAAGGTTTCTGCGCCGCGGCTTCCGTTTTGGCGGGCGGCCATTGCAGAAGCCCAGCATTGATGTGGCGAAATCTCACCAATCGAAAGGTTTTCAGAAAGGCATGAGGTTCCGTCAACTGCGGGCAGATCCCGAGCGTCATTATAGCGATCGATGCCGTCTTCGATGAATTTGGAGAGACGCGTTTGTGCTGTCACCTCTCCGACCTGCGCGTAATCTCTTACAACTGCTGCGCCGCGATTCATTGCTCGGCTCAAACCCCAATCTGCCAGGGCCTCCGACGCGGGCCAAATGCTCGGGGAAGGAAGGGATGCAGGCATTGGCAACGGCGTATCAACGCCGCGATCACGAACAGCGTTCCAGAATGGGGTGTAAACCTTAAACGGGGTGCCCGTTTTTGTAGCCACCGTCCATGGCTCAAACATCAAATGGCCGCCAAAGGAGCGCGCGTCGATGTTTTTGTTTTTAAGGGTGGTTTTCAGTTGCGTATCACGCGTTACAGATGCCGGATCATAAGCCCTCGTCCAATACACTGATCGGGCTCCAGTCTCTGTGACAAGAGCTTGCAACACGTCAGACGCATCGCCGGAGCGAAAAATCAGGCGACTGCCGAATGTGCGAAGCCGTGCGTCGAATGCCTCAAGACCCAATTCCAAGCGAAACTTTGGCGCGGCGCCCAAGCCGTCAACAATGGGATCGCGGATAAATACCGGGATGATCGCCCGATCCCTAGCAATTGCGGCTGTGAGAGCTGGATGGTCTGAAAGGCGCAGATCGCGCCGAAACCAAAGAAGTGTACACTCAGACATTTAGCCCCCGTTTTCCATTAGTTACGGGGCAGACGCCGCATTGGATCAAAGAACACTATCGAGCGCCGCGATGAGCGCATCAATTTCGTCAACAGATGTGTAATGAACGAAAGATAAGCGCAGCACACCCCGTTTTGAGTTCACCCCTTGGCCTTCAAGGGCGCGCACTGCGTAGAAGTCCCCTGCGCCCGCGTTGATACCCTTGGCCGCGAGGGCTTGAGCAATGGGTGCAGGATCGCGTCCAAGATCGAGTGCGACAGTCGGTGCCCGGTTTTCGGCATTGCGAGGCCCCAGAAGGCGCAGGTCGTTTCGAGCCGAAAGGAAGTCCAAGAGCGGTTGCAAGAGCGTCGTCTCATGCGCGCGCATAAGATCGTGCACGCCAGCCATCCGTGCACTTGGGAGGCCTTGGATAGAATGGTGGTTCGCAAGGCTATCGAAGTAATCGGCCATCCCTGCACAAGCTGCAACTTGAGCATGATCCGGCCCTGCCGGAGTGAACCGTTTGTACAAAGAGCCTGCATTAAAATAATGCCCTTGATTGGGCAACAAAGCCCCCAAGGCCCGACGAATGACCATTATGCCCTGATGAGGACCATAGGTTTTATAAGCAGAAAAGAGGTAGATATCTGGCCCCATCAAGCCTACATCGGGCAGCCCGTGCGGCGCATAGCTAACACCATCCACACAAACAAATGCACCCGCGGCATGAGCAAGTGCCGTGATCTCGACGACAGGATTGATCTCGCCTACCACATTGGAACAATGCGGAAAACAGACGAGACGGACATTCTCATCGAGCATTGCCTCTAAATCTTCCGGCTCAAGTCGTCCTGTGGTGGGGTCTATTTTCCATTCGCGCACCTCAATGCCCGCATCGGCCAAGCGCCGCCAAGGGCCAGTATTGGCCTCATGATCTTGATTGGTCACGATGATCGCTTCGCCCGGCTTCATGTAACGCTGAAAGGCTTGGGCCAAAACGTAAGTATTGGCCGTGGTGGAAGGGCCGAAAGACAACTCTTCGGTCTCTATGCCCATGAGTGCCGCAAGCCGCGCGCGCGCTTCATCCATTTCTTCGCCGCCCAACCGCGAGGCTTCAAAGGGACCAAAGGGTTGAACTTTTCGCTCGCGATAAAACCGCGTGAGGCGATCAATCACTTGCGTACAAGTATAGGAGCCACCTGCGTTTTCAAAGAACGCTTGTCCGTTCAGAGAAGGCTCTGAAAACGCGGGAAATTGTGCACGAACAAAAGAGATGTCGAGACCTGTCATAGGTAGCTCCAATTCTAAGGGGGCGGCGGGGTTGAACGGATCAGCTTGCGTTTGGTTTTAAGCGTTTACATCCACGACGACGCGGCCTTTGACACCGCCTTGCAAAATTGCAGACCCAAGACCGGGCAGGTCTGCAAGGGTCGCGGGCTGGATCATTGCTTCGAGCTTGGCCAAAGGCAGATCATGGGCGATGCGTTCCCAAGCGCGGAGCCGATTTTCAAACGGCTGCATGACGGAATCAATGCCCAAGAGGTTCACGCCGCGCAACAGGAACGGAATGACCGTTGCCGGAAGCGACGCACCGCCTGCAAGCCCCACAGAAGCGACTGAAGCCCCATATTTCATTTGGCCAAGAATGCGGGCCAGCATTGCCCCGCCGACAGCATCGATACAGCCAGCCCAACTTTCAGTTTCCAAAGGGCGTTTGACAGTTTCATTTAGCTCTTCTCGGGCGACGATCTGAGTAGCGCCGAGGCTTTTTAGATAATCGGCTTGGTCTGGGCGCCCTGTGACGGCAGCGACCTCATGACCCAAGGCCGACAAGAGTGCCACGGCCACAGAGCCGACCCCACCAGCCGCCCCAGTAACCAGAACAGGACCTGTGCCCGGTTTGAGACCATGGTCTTCCAAGGCCATAACGGCCAGCATTGATGTGAAGCCTGCTGTCCCCACCGCCATTGCCTGACGGGTCGTCAGGCCTTTGGGCAGAGGAACAAGCCAGTCAGCTTTGACCCGGGCCTTTTGTGCATAGCCCCCCCAGTGGACTTCACCCACACGCCAACCCGTCAACACAACCTCATCACCGGGCTTATAACGCGGATCTTTTGACGTCTCGACTGTACCTGCGAAATCGATGCCCGGGACATGGGGCCACGCGCGCACCAGCCCCCCGCCATTCGGCGAGAGGCAGAGGCCGTCTTTGTAATTGACCGTGGAATGGGCAACGGCGACCGTCACATCCCCCTCGGGCAGTCTGCTTTCATCGATTTTTTGAATCGATGCGATGCTTTTGCCTTCGGTGTCTTTATCGACAATCAGCGCGTTGAACATTGAGGTCTCCCTTAGATCCAGAACTTTTCTTGGACGACGGCGCTGCGCATGCCGTCCGGCGTTTCAACTTCGACTGCGGTGCCCGGATCCCAATGCGTCATGCGGACCATGCCGATCGCGACATTGGTGCCATAATCAGGGGATCGAGCCGCCGAGGTAACTTGCCCCACCTTCTTGCCACCCGCAAGCAATGGCCACGGACGATCGCATGGCGCAATGTCCCCCTCAATCGCTAGAGCACGGATCTGCTGCACAGGGCCCTCTTTGGCTACGCGCAAAAGCGCATCACGGCCAATGCAGCCAATCGCTGAGGTGGTGTTGCAGAATTTACCCAAGCCCGCTTCGTGGGGGGTATTATCGCGCGTCATATCATTGCCGTAGGACAAGAGACCGCCTTCAATTCGCTCAATCAAGTTGGGGCAACCTGCACGAACCTGTAAATCTTCGCCCGCTTTAAAGAGGGCATCCCAAAGGGGCATACCGATGTCACCGCCTTCGACGTAAATCTCATAACCGCCCTGCTTTGAGTAACCAGAGCGCGCGATTGGCAGCATACGTCCTTCAAAATTGAACAAACCGAACCGGAAAAAACGCACGGCGCGGATTTCATCGCCGAAGACACGCGCCATCAGCGCGTCTGCTTGCGGACCCTGAATAGCCAAAGGCGAGACATCAGGTTCATCAACCAAGACATCCAAGCGATAGCCAAGCGCCACCGCTTTGACCCAGAGCAGCAGATCGCTGTCGGCGATTGAAATCCAAAACCGATCTTCGGCAAGTTTCACTGCCACTGGGTCGTTCAGCATTCCGCCGGTTTCATCGACCATAGGCACATAGTAGCACTGACCAACCTCCATACGCGTCAGGTCGCGCGGCGTGAGCATTTGCATAAGGCGTGCGGCATCGGGACCCCGGACTTGGACCTGACGCTCACAGGCGACGTCCCAGACTTGCACATGATTTTTCAGGTGGTGGTAATCTGCGACGACGCTTTCGAAAAACGTGGGCAAGAGCATACGGTTATAGACTGTATAGCCTTTGACGCCTGCAGCTTCTACGCCGGGGGTAAAGGGGGTCCGGCGCACGCGGCGCGACGGGGAAATGATCGCCATGGGTTACTCCTCAGGCATGAAGAACAGGTCAGACACCGGCGCTCCAACACCCGCCGCGGTCAGCATGGCGTGAATCTGGCCTCGGTGGTGAGTTTGATGATTGAACATATGTAACACCATCGGCGCGACGGGTTTCGTCACTTCGCGGTTCAAGACCGACGAAAAGAACGTCCTGTCGCCAGCAAGCGCAACGGAAGGCACTTTGTCGGCCCAAAGTCGAATGCGGCCATCCATGCGAAAACGCGCAGCAGACCATGTGGCCAATGTTGGATGCGTGGAGGGGCTGTCATGGATCCCAATGTCGGGCTTGGGCCCATGATCGAAGCGATGCATCCACATGGCATCGCCCCAGAGCAAGTGATTTGCCGTGCCGAGAATCGAACGGAAAAATGCACCTCTATCAAGCAAGAGCTCTTCTATGGAGAGGTGCTCCATCGAAGCCAACATTTGGCTGTTTTGCCACGCATTATAACGGGCCAACATTCGAACGGTGTCGCGTGTTATCATCAGATCCTCCCCTGCCCCAAGATGTCGCGGACGTTGCCAGTTTACAAATCACTTGCAAAGCCTCTTCCCATCGGCGCCCCGGCTGCCTATATCTGCAGTGTTCTCGCAAGGGAACTATGGGCATAAACGCGCATGGAATAAGCGGATCGGACCCGGGGGCGGTACCCGGCGACTCCACCAAAACCCCCTTCATTTGAGGGCAGATGGGGTCGAAACAGGATCGACGAACGTGTAAAGATGTAGCTTTGCTTCGGTGAGCCACCACCGTTATCGGTGCAAATCGTACAGTTGCAAATGACAACCGTGCTCCGGTCGCTCTCGCCGCTTAATGCGGTGCGAAGATCGAAACTTAAGCCCTTACGCTTAGCCGCGTAAGGCGGGGTTCGCAGGCACCTGGCAACAGAAGCCTGCACTTTCATCACCTGACACGGCCTACCCCGCTTGACCAATATAGTCAGAGCGCATAGCCTTCTCTGCATGGGGGCCGCGAACTCCCCGTGAGGCTTTGGCCCAAGTGTCGCATCCCTGCCTCATGCAAAGGATGCATCCCATGCCTCAATTCGGCCAGATCACCCCACTTCAAACCATGCGCCTGATCGGAACGCCTGACTGTCCAACCATTTTTGACGTCCGATTGGCAGAAGATATTGACGCCCTGCCCGCCTCCATTCCCGGTGCCGTCTTCTTGCCCTATGAACGCTTTTCAGATTTTCCGACACCGCCCGGTTCGGCGATTGTGGTTTGCATGAAGGGTCGCAAGTTATCAGAAGGGGTGGCGGCGCTTTTGCGAACCAAAGGCTGGAAGGCAGAAATACTTGCGGGCGGAGCCGCAGCATGGGCCGAAGCCGGGCTGTCGCGCATGTTTCGCGATGATCTGCAACAACTTGAGGTCGGAATGACGCTTTACGACGCGCTGTATCGCTGGGCCCGAGATGGCTTTGAAGAAGGTCACGAATCCCCCTCTTGGAGAGCGGAATGAGCATGTCATGGCGAGACCTGTTCTTTGTGTTCGCGCGGATCGGGATTTTGAGTTTTGGTGGGCCTGCGGCGCAAATCGCCCTGATGCAGCGGGTTTTGGTTGAGGAAAAGCAGTGGGTGGCCGCGAAAGATTATTTGGCGGCCTTGTCATTCTGCATGCTTTTGCCGGGGCCGGAGGCGATGCAATTGGCCACCTATTGTGGCTGGAAATTGCGTGGAGTGGCCGGGGGAATTCTGGCTGGGCTGCTCTTTGTTCTGCCGGGTGCTTTGGTGGTTTTGGGGCTGGCGGCGCTTTATGTCACACTCGGGCAAGCGCCCTTGGTGCAAGCGGCCTTTTTCGGGGTTCAGGCCGCCGTTGTCGTGATTGTCGTCGAAGCTTTGTGGAAAGTCTCGAAACGCGCATTGGGCACGGCGGAAAGCTATTGGATTGCGGCGCTGTCGTTTCTGGCAATTTATGCGCTGGGACTGCCCTTTCCCGCCATCATTTTGCTCGCTGGGCTCTGGGGCGCATGGCGCGTTTCTGAACTAAACGTTCAAACAATCGCGCTCCCAAAACCTTCAGGCACCGTCCGAACGATCGTGATTTGGGGCGGGCTGTGGTGGGGGCCTTTGCTGGCGCTTTGGGTCGGAGGGCAAGATTTTCTATGGGAGATTGCGCTATTTTTCTCGCAGCTTGCCGTCGTAACCTTTGGGGGAGCCTATGCCGTCTTGGCTTGGATGTCGCAATGGGCGGTGGACACCAAAGGCTGGCTCGATGCCAACCAGATGCTGGATGCCTTAGGGCTGGCAGAGACCACACCGGGCCCATTGATCCTTGTGACTGAGTTTGTGGCGTTTGTTGCGGGCTGGGGCACTGGTGGCTGGAGCATGGCCTTGGCCGCGGCTTTGGTCAGTCTTTGGGCCACCTTCTTGCCCTGCTTTTTATGGATATTCGTGGCTGCCCCCTATCTGGAGTGGATAACCGCCCAGCCTCGCCTGAAAGGCGCGCTGAACGCGATTATCGCAGCTGTCGTCGGCGTTATCTTGAATCTCTCGCTCTGGTTTGGGTTGCATGTGCTTTTTGAAGAGGTTCAACAAACCCCATTTGGCGCTGTGCCCGACTTTGGGACGTTTAACGCAAGCGCTGCACTGCTGATCGTCATCGCAGCGATCTGGAGCTTCAAACTGCACCGCGGCATGTTGGAAACACTATGCCTTTCTGCCCTCATCGCCTTGGGAATGGTCATGGTTTTCTAGCGCGTTTTGCGCGGTCCTGCTCTTTCGTTTCGGAAAGAATCCCTTATGCTATCCGAAAAATGGAGCGTTTCATGGCCCGCACGATTGATTACGGCAAGCTGATGCACCGCGCTATGCGGAGCCTGATCCAGAATGTGTTGCATGATATCGAAGCAAACGGCCTTCCGGGTGCACATCATTTTTTCATCACCTTCGACACAAAAAACCCGCTGGTCCAAATCGCGGATTGGTTGAAAACCCGTTATCCAGATGAAATGACAGTGGTCATGCAACATTGGTTTGATGGCTTGAAGGTAACGGATGACGGTTTCTTCATCACGTTGAATTTCGGCGACCAGCCTGAGCCGCTTTATATTCCCTATGACGCGATCAAGACCTTTGTTGACCCCTCTGTGGAATTTGGTCTGCGGTTTGAGACCCATGACAGTGACGAAGAGGATGACAGCGATGAGGATGATGATCCGCCCCCCTCCTCGCCCACCGACAAGACCAAAGGCGATGGTCAGGTCGTCCAATTGGATCGCTTTCGCAAATCCTAAGCGCCGGGGCGAAATGTCGCTCTGCGATGAATTGTATTCAACGGTATACAGCATTGATCTTCCCATCAACTTGGGTAAGACGGGTGCGCCAATTCAGGAGTCCTGCCCATGACCGCGACACGCACAGAGACTGACAGTTTCGGACCGCTTGAGGTCCCTGCCGATAAATATTGGGGCGCGCAAACGCAGCGCTCGATCATGAACTTCCCGATTGGCTGGGAACGCCAACCCATTGCCATCGTTCGCGCCCTGGGGGTGATCAAAAAAGCGGCTGCGGCTGTGAACGAGGGCTTTGGAGATCTGGAGCCGGGTTTGTCGAAAGCCGTGCAAGCAGCAGCGCAGGAAGTGATCGATGGAAAATTCGATGACAACTTCCCGTTGGTTGTCTGGCAGACGGGGTCTGGCACACAATCGAACATGAATGCCAATGAGGTAATCTCGAACCGCGCTATCGAGATGCTGGGTGGTGTCTTGGGGTCGAAGAAACCTGTGCATCCGAATGATCACTGCAATATGGGACAGTCATCGAACGACACATTCCCAACAGCGATGCATGTGGCCATCGGCATGGTTGCACGCGATGTGCTCTTGCCGGGTTTGCAAAAGCTTCATGCGGCACTTGCAGCGAAATCATTGGAATTCAAAGATATCATCAAGATTGGCCGCACTCATACTCAGGACGCGACCCCGCTCACCTTGGGGCAAGAGTTTGGTGGCTATGCCCATCAAGTGGCGCAAGGGATCAAACGGGTTGAGATGTGTCTGCCAGATATCTACGAATTGGCCCAAGGCGGCACCGCTGTTGGCACTGGATTGAACACACGCAAAGGCTTCGCGGAAAAGGTTGCGGCCGAGATTGCGGCGATTACGAACCTGCCTTTTGTAACCGCGCCCAACAAGTTTGAAGCCTTGGCCGCGCATGATGCGATGGTGATGTTCTCTGGTGCTTTGAAGACGGTTGCGGCGTCTTTGTTCAAGATTGCCAATGACATGCGCCTCTTGGGCTCTGGTCCACGTTCGGGCCTTGGCGAATTGATCCTGCCTGAAAACGAGCCCGGATCGTCGATCATGCCGGGGAAGGTGAACCCGACGCAGGCAGAAGCGCTGACGATGGTCTGCGCGCATGTGATGGGCAATGATGCGGCGGTCGGCTTTGCAGGGTCGCAGGGGCATTTCGAACTGAACGTTTACAATCCCATGATGAGCTACAACGTCATCCAATCCATGCAATTATTGGGCGATGCCGCTTCGAGCTTTACAGACAATATGGTGGTCGGCACCGAGGCCAATGTGGCGCGGATTGAGAAGCTGATGAAAGAATCGCTGATGCTGGTGACCGCTTTGGCGCCTACAATTGGCTATGATAATGCGACCAAAGTGGCAAAGACGGCCCATAAAAACGGCACGACACTGCGCGAAGAGGCGATGGCGCTTGGCTTTGTCGATGGTGACACATTCGATCGGATCGTCAGGCCAGAAGATATGATCGGCCCGAAAGGCTGATTTTTACTTTCTAGACTTTTAGGGGCGGTCGTTAGGCCGCCCCTTTTTGCATGCCATCAACCCCCATTTAAGGTTTGTCGCCTATTCCTTTGAAAAAGGAGTGTGTGAATGAACCTTTATATGTGCTCGGTTGAATTGAAAGACGACGCCAAGGCTTTGGCCTTTGCGCGTGCCGCAGAGAATTGGATGGGGCATTTGAAGACCGCAGGTGTCATCCGTAATTGGCCGCTCTTGCGGCGAAAATTAGGACTGGGGTCGGGGGAATTTAGAGATTTCTTGCTCGAAATCGAGGTTGAAAATCTCGCTCAGCTCGATGCTGCATTTCGAACAGTGGCCACACGCGATGAAGATGTAGAGACCCTCTACCGCGCGGTGAATACATTGATTGGCGCTACGTCTATAGCGCTTTATCGGCCCTTCCCCGATCCAGAAAGGGCCGAACGCGTGGCACTGATTTAGGGCCTTGGCGCCGATCAGAGGCCGTAAATCGCTCCGAATTTGGCTTCGAGATAGTCCAGAAGCGGCCCTTCCGAGGGGGCCTTGCCGCAGGCATCCGCAATTGTTTCTTTTGGTGTCTTCAAACCACCATGGATTTGCACCGCGTCCCGCAACCACGTTGTCGCAGCGGTGGTGTCGCCCTTTGCCAGTTGATTGTCAAGGTTTGGGACCGCATCGCGGAGGGCCTCATGCAAACAGCCTGCATAGACATTGCCCAATGTATAGGTGGGAAAGTAGCCAAAGAGCCCTTCGGACCAATGCACATCCTGCAAACACCCTTGTGATGGTTTTTCCACCGCAAAGCCAAAGTCGGCCAGAAAACGATCATTCCAAGCGGCTTCCAAAGATCCCGGCTGCAGGTCACCAGAAATCAATGCGCGCTCAAGGTCAAACCGAAGAAGCACGTGCAGGTTATATTGCACCTCGTCGGCCTCGGTACGGATAAATCCATTCTGCAAACGGTTGACTGCAAAGAAAAATTCATCCGAGTTTGCGCTGCCGAAGTCGCCAAAGGCTTCTGTCATCTCACCATAGAGCCAAGCGGTATATGCACGGCTGCGACCGAGTTGGTTTTCATAAATCCGGCTTTGGCTTTCATGCACCCCCATTGACACACCCCGCCCCAAGGGCGTGAGCAGGTAGTCGCGGTTGATGCCTTGCTCATATGCCGCGTGGCCTACTTCGTGGATGGTGGAATAGAGGCAGTTGAACGGATCGGCGGCATTTGTGCGTGTCGTGATCCGGACATCCAGACCTGATCCGGAAGAGAACGGGTGCACAGCCTTATCAATCCGGCCATGGTTTATGTCATATCCGAAGCTCTTGGCGACTTTACGGGTGAGACGCATCTGGGCGCTTTCGTCGAAGTCTCCGGCGATGCCGGGCGGTGCGGGGCGGTCCAGACATGCATTCCGCAGCGCGACCAATCGCGGACGCAACGCTGAAAACATGGCTTCAAGACTGGCTCCAGTGGCCCCCGGTTCGTATTCATCCAAGAGCGCATCATAGGCCGTGCCCCCTGCTGCGAGGGCCATGGCTTCTTGGCGTTTGAGATCAAGAATACGGGTCAGCAGCGGAAGAAATGCGCCCACATCCTCATCGGCCCGCGCACCGATCCATGCCAGATGGGCCGCAGATCGCGTCCGGGCAATTTCAGCGGCAAGATCGACTGGAATTCGCGCGCTCCGCTCGAAATCACGCTCGATGTGGCGCAGATTTGCGGCCTCAACGGGGGAAAGAGCGGCACGATCTACTGCTGCGAGCCAGTCACCAACCCGAGGATCGGTGCGGCGGGCGTGAAGCACTTCTTCCATGGCGGCCATTTCTTCGGCGCGTTGTGGCCCCGCCCCCTTTGGCATCACGGTTTCTTGGTCCCATCCCAAGCGCCCCGCCACCTGCTCAAGAGCAGCAGTTGTGTGGGCATGCGAGAGAAGAGCGTCCAAAGGTGCGTTAGGGATCATGGCTTAGCCTCGCAAGGATTGGGGTTTGGGATAGGCCGCCGTGTGGCGCGCGTAGAGGATCAGCGCCCAAAGCAGGACTGCCAGCAACTGATGTGCAATCGCGACTTCCCAACGCGCGACCGTCAAAACTGTGAAAATCCCCAACACGACTTGACCGGTCATTGCCCCAAACATCAAGGTGAAGGCGCTGCGTGTTTCGCGGTTTGGTGAACGGCGCGCGCGCAGGTAAGTCACTGCTCCAAAAGCAAAAAGTCCATACCCCGAAAGGCGGTGCATGAATTGCACAAGGCCCGGATTCTCGAAGAACGCATGCCAGATCGGCAAGCTTCCGCCCGCTCCGTTAGGAACATAGAAAGCATTTGATGGGAAAAACTCCCCATTCATCGACGGCCATGTTGGGAAGGCCCGCCCTGCATCGATCCCGGCGACGAGTGCCCCGAGGAGGATTTGCAAAAACGCAAAATGCATCAGCCCCGTGCTCATGCGGAAGAGCTTCTCCTCCCGGTTCCGGCGCGCTTGCATCAAGGCGCGTTCGTCCCGATCGAGCAAATAGACATACCACGCGATGAAACCCAAAATGACGAACGCAAGTCCGAGGTGGGTGGCAAGGCGATAGGACGCCACATCGAGACGGTCGCCTGAGAGTCCCGAGGAGACCATCCACCACCCAATCGCCCCTTGCAGGCCACCAAGTGCGCCAATGAGCAGCAAGCGGCCTGTCCAGCCCGCAGGAATGGACCGGGTGGCAAGGAAGCCGAAAAAGCCCAAGGCCCAAACCAGACCGATGGTGCGGCCCAGTTGGCGATGCCCCCACTCCCACCAATAGATGAACTGAAACTCTGCGAGGCTCATGCCTTTGTTTTGCAGTTGGTATTCGGGGATTGCGCGGTATTTCTCAAATTCTTGCGTCCATGCCGCCTCCGACATTGGCGGCATTGCGCCTGTCACCGGGCGCCATTCGGTAATGGAAAGCCCGGAATCGGTGAGCCGGGTAAGACCGCCGACAACGATCATCGCCATGACCATCGCGAAGAGTATCATCAGCCAGACGCGGATCGCGCCACGCGCACCTTTGCGACGGCCCGCGTCGATCACTCCGCCTGCCGCAGCGCCCTTGGGGGCTGTAGCCTGTGGCGCAGTGTTTTTGCCAACTTCTTCAAAAATAGAGCGTTTAGCGACCATCATGTCCTCCTGTTGCGGCAAAGCTAAGTCGCGGGGGGGGCGGCGTCCAGTGTTAGGGGCGTGTCTTCCAGCGGACGATCTGACGCATCATGCCATGGAAGACCTGCACATCTGAACGGGTGAGTGGCAGGCGGCTCCACATGTTGCGAAGATTGAGCTTCATATTTGCGGCTTTGTCTTCGGGCCAGAAGAAGCCTGCCTCGTCCATGCGTTCCTCGTAGTGACGGGCAAGATGCTCCATTTCCTCGTTGGTGGCAGGCTCTGTGCCCGCCATTTCAAGGACCATTGGCGCGGCAGGCGTCGAGGTGCGGCGCCATTCATAGGCCATCAGCAGCACACATTGCGCGAGGTTGAGCGAGAAGAACTCCGGGTTTACCGGCACGGTGATGATCGCATTGGCGCGCGAGACGTCATCGTTTTCAAGACCTGCCCGTTCCGGGCCAAAGAGCACGGCGACTTTTCCGCCAGCGTCTATGATCTTGCGCGCTTGGGCCATGGCTTCTTCGGGTGAAAATATGGGCTTTGTCAGGCCCCTGCCCCGCGCCGTCGTCGCAAAGACATAGGTGGCATCGGCAAGCGCGGGCTCGAGGGTATCGGTCAGCATGGCCTCATCGAGAAGGCGGCCTGCGCCCGAGGCAAGTGCCACGGCACGAGGGTTGGGCCAGCCGTCGCGAGGGCCCACAACGCGCATCCGGTCGAGACCAAAATTCCACATGGCGCGCGCAGCGGCTCCAATGTTCTCGCCCATTTGCGGGCGGACAAGAACGAAGGCTGGTTGGGGCGTGTCAGTGGGCATTGGCATCTCCTTTGAGCGGCGTTTACCTGTTGTGGACCTGCGGGGAAAGGGGGAAGGCAGGCTTTGCATTTTTGCAAAGCGCGCCCCATGCGAAGCGGTGAAACTCATCCAAATTTGACGTATGATTTGCGTATGGGTGGCGTCTGGTTTGCGTCATGACGTAAACCCGGCCAAGCGGTCAGGTTTGTGACGTCAAGGACCGCTAGCCTTTGGCTGCGTTTCACGGTAGGGAGCCGGAAACCCAAGGAGAGCGCCATGGCCGAGACTGACACGCCGCAAATCTACCTCGTCACGCCGCCGGAAATTGATCTGGAGCTTTTTCCCGCGCGTCTGGCCAAGGTTTTGGACGCGGCAGAGATTGCCTGCGTCAGAATGGCGTTGGGCACGCAGGATGAAGACGTGATTTTGCGCGCAGGCGATGCGCTGCGGGAAGTGGCGCATGCGCGCGACGTGCCTTTGGTGATCGAGCGGCATGTTCTGATGGTCGAGCGGCTTGGGTTGGACGGGGTGCATCTTATGGATGCGGCGCGGTCGGTCCGCAAAGTGCGGAAAGATTTAGGACAGGATGCAATTGTTGGTGCGTTTTGCGGCACGTCGCGTCACGACGGGATCGGCGCAGCAGAAGCAGGCGCAGATTACATTTCCTTTGGGCCCGTGGGTGGCGCATTGGGTGATGGCACTTTGGCAGACCACGACCTGTTTGGCTGGTGGTCTGAGATGATTGAGTTGCCTGTCGTGGCAGAGGGTGGGCTGGATGAGGCTGTGATCCGAGCCTTGGCGCCGATCACGGATTTCTTTGCCGTCGGCGAAGAGATTTGGCGCACCGAGGATGCGGCGGCGACGCTGAAGCGGTTCCTCGCAGCGATGGCCTAAGGTCTGGCGGGGCCCGAGCCGCTAAAAGAGCCGGCGCTTAGGCCCCAAAGGGCAGGCCTGCCCGCACAGCCTCTTCGCAATAAGCGGCAAGGCTTTTGCGGTTGGGGAAGTCATCGACCCGCACCGGGGGATGATAGGTGATATGCACAGACCCTTGTCGGCGTGCAGCCAGCACCTTTAACAGGTGCGGGCCAAAGTCCATATCGCCCCACCAGCCATAGAAGCGCTGATCCGCGCCGTCAGGTGCGTTATATAGCACCGAGACGGGCTGGATGTGCATCTCGTGGCGCAGGCCATCGGTAAAGAAGGCCTCAAACAGAGTCGATTTGAAGGGCAGCACGCGGCGCGCGTCGGTGGAGGTGCCTTCGGGAAAGAACAGCAATTTGTGCCCCGCCAGAAGGCGCGCCTCAAAAATGGCTTGTTGCACCTTGGCCTCACGCGGGTCACGGGTGATGAAAACAGTGCCCGTCGCGCGCGCAAGCCAGCCGATGCCGGGCCATTTGGCCACTTCGGCCTTCGAGACAAAATAGATCCGTTTGCGGGCATTCAGCGCAAAGATGTCGAGCCATGATCCATGATTGGCCACAACAGCGCCGCGCTCGGTCATGCGGGTGCCTGTGGTGGAAAAGCCGATACCAAGAATACGGAACGCATTTCGGCAGACGAATTGTGTGAGAAAGGGAGTCCAGGGGCGGTGAAGACCGTGAATGGGCCGTTCGATCAGACGCAAGAGCAGCAAGAGGCCAAGGCCGCCGAAGGTAAGTGTTGCGAGAACAAGGCCGCGACCAAGCACACGGGCCCAATCGGCAGGCGTCAGGGCCGGATCGGGGGGATAAAGCGACAGGTCATCCCAGCGGGTCATGTTTGTGCCCGAGAATAGAGGCCGCGCTGGCGTTCGTTGAGGCGCAGCGTGTCAAGGATCAGGCAGACATCGATGGTATTGAAGGCGTGGTCGATAAAGGCCCCCTCGCCCACTGTGCCGCCCAGACGGAGGTAGGCCTTGATCAGCGGCGGCATTTCACGCATCGCTGAGGGACGATCAACCGCATTTGCCGCGATCAAATCCATGGCCTCAAAAGCACGCGAGCGGACGCGCAGCTCGGAGGGGGCAAGGTGGGCCGCATGCAAGAGCGACAAGGCTGGCGCATGCGCTGTCAAATCTGTGCCGTGAAATGAGGCCGTGCCAAAGAGCACGTCAATGGCGCGTTCTTCGACATAGGCGGCAAGCGCCGTCCAGAGGTGGAACATGGCTGGCCCGCCGCGATAATCGCGGTGCACACAGGAGCGGCCAAGTTCGAGCAATTTCCGTCCCGACGCGAGCAGCGGCGCCAGATCATATTCATCGTCTGTGTAAAAACGCCCTGCGGCTTTGGCCTGTTCTTGGGTGGCCAAGCGGTAGACGCCGACGACGGAACCGCCCTGTTCCTCGTCGGTCAGCAGAAGATGGTCAAAATGCGGATCGAACTCGTCTGTCTCGAGGCGCTTGTCATGCCAGACCCCTGCCCCGGTGCCGCCCAATTCCTCGACAAAGACCGTATAGCGCAAAGCCTGCGCGGCGCGCAGTTCTTCGGCGGTGCGGGCGAGCCGGGTTTTGAATTTGGGGTGCTTACGTTCGGTCATCATGGCCTCGGGTGGGTCCCGTCGGATTTAGGCAGGCGCGCGGGCAATAGCAACCCGTTTGGCGTCCGACGCGAGGATGCGACTGGGCTGTCACAATTTCGGTAACGACTTCTTAACCTTCATAATGCATCAAATACGGGAGTTAGAGTTATGCGACTACCGTTAAACACGACTTTTCCTTCATCTGGAAAATTGACGGTGATGCGCCCGGCCACGTTCGACTGCACCTGACCTATCCCCCATTCCGGGTGGTGAGGATGGCGGACAAACATTCCGGGGGCGAGGATCGCGTTGAGATCAGACATGCTGTCACCTTATGGGGAGTTCATTTTGCACCTAGCTAACGCCAATCTCGCCGCCTTGATAGGCTCTCGTATTTGCCATGACCTGATCAGCCCGGTGGGAGCAGTGGGAAATGGGCTTGAATTGATGCAGATGGCGGGTGGCAAGCTGTTGCCCGAGATGGCGCTGATTGAGGAGAGCGTGGAGGCGGCACGGCTGCGGATCTTGTTTTTCCGCATTGCCTACGGGATGGCCACACCGGGACAGATGGTGGGGCATTCGGAGGTGCGCGCGCTCTTGGCAGGATTGGCAAAAGGCGGGCGGGTGACGTTTGATTGGCAATTCGAGGGAGATTGCCCCCGCAGCGAAGTCCGGCTGGCATTCCTCGCGCTGCAATGTCTGGAGACGGCAATGCCCTATGGTGGAACCATTACGGCACAGCACCAATCCGGCATATGGACCATAAAGGGCGTGGGTGAACGGCTGCGCGTTGAACCCGCGCTTTGGGGGAATTTGTCACTGGAGCGGCCCGACACGAAGATCGCCCCTTCTGAAGTGCAATTTGCGCTGTTGCCTGTGCTTTTGGCGGATGAGGCGCGGCGGCTGAAAGCAGAGATGGGGACAGCTGAGATTGTGCTGCGGTTTTGAGCCGTGTCAGCTGCGGATGGTGCCGTCTCCCTCGACGAGGTATTTGAACGAGGTCAGTTGCTCGGCACCCACAGGCCCACGGGCGTGCAATTTGCCCGTAGCGATGCCGATCTCGGCCCCCATGCCAAATTCGCCCCCATCTGCGAATTGCGTCGACGCGTTCCGCATCAAAATGGCGCTATCGAGACGCTCAAAGAAGCGTGCAGCAGTCGCGTCATTTTCGGTCAGGATCGCATCTGTGTGGTTTGATCCATAGGTGCGAATATGAGAAATCGCTGCATCGATTCCATCGACAAGTTTGACTGCGATGATCTTGTCGAGAAATTCATGGCCGAAATCCTCGGGTTGGGCCCGAACCGTGCCGGGGATCTTGGCCAATTCGCCTTCGGCGCGCACTTCGCACCCCGCGGCAAGCAGGTCTTCGATGAGGACCGCGCCGTGTTTGGTGTAGAATTGCCAATCAATCAGCAAGCATTCAGCCGCACCGCAAATGCCTGTGCGGCGGGTTTTGGAATTCAGGACAATGCGGCGGGCCTTGTCGAGATCGGCATCGCGATCTGCGTAGACATGCACAATCCCTTCGAGATGGGCGAAAACCGGCACCCGGGCTTCGCGCTGGACCAGACCGACAAGTCCTTTGCCCCCACGCGGCACAATCACGTCGATATGGTTCACCATGGTGAGCATTTCGGAGACGGCGGCGCGGTCACGGGTGGGGACGAGTTGGATGGCGGCTTCTGGAAGGTTGGCGGCGCGCAGACCCCCAACCAAACACGCGTGAATGGCTGTTGAGGAGTGAAAACTTTCCGAGCCGCCGCGCAGAATAACCGCATTGCCCGCTTTGAGGCATAATGCGCCCGCGTCGGCGGTGACATTGGGGCGGCTTTCATAAATGACGCCGATCACTCCGAGAGGTGTGCGAACGCGGCGAATTTTGAGGCCAGAGGGTTGGGCCCATTCTGAAATGACCTCGCCGACGGGATCTTTTTGCGCGGCCACGGCGCGCAAACCATCCACGATGCCGCGAATGCGGGCCTCGTTGAGCAGCAAGCGGTCCATCATGGCGGGGCTGAGACCCTTTTCCTCGCCGTAAACCAGATCTTCACAATTCGCATCGATGATGGCCTCACGGCGCGCCCAAACGGCATCAGCAGCGCTGATCAGGGCGGCATATTTGCGCTCTGAGGACGCGAAGGCCAGTTCGGCGGCGGCATCGCGGGCCGCGTCACCGAGTGCGGCCATTTGAGAGGAGAGCGAAGTGGTCATGATCTGGTCCTGTCTGAGAGCGCTTGGATCAGAGCGCCATGTCGTCACGGTGGATAAGAGCAGCGCGGCCCGGATAGCCAAGAAGGGCTTCGATGCGGTCCGAACGGTGGCCTTTGATCGCTTGCGCTTCGTCGGCGGTGTAACGGCACAGACCTTGACCAAGCTTGTGGCCTTCTGGCGCATGGATCGCCACAGGATCGCCACGGCCAAAGCGCCCCTTGATGGCCGTGATCCCGGCCGGAAGCAGGCTCTTGCCATCTTGCAGAGCACGCGCGGCACCTGCGTCGATGGTGATCTCGCCTTTGGGTTTCATCGCCGCAATCCAACGTTTCCGGGCCAGTTGCGGATCGAGTTGCGCCAAGAACCATGTGGCGGCGGCCCCGTTTTGCAAAGCAGAAAGCGGTCGCTGCGTCGACCCCTCAGTAATGCAGAGCGCGCAGCCGCCTGCCGTGGCGGTCTTGGCAGCCATCAGTTTGGTGATCATGCCGCCCTTGGAGAGACCAGAGACACCGTCGCCGGCCATGGCTTCGATCTCGGGTGTGATTTTCTCCACGATATCATAGCGTTGCGCCGAAGTGTCGGTATGAGGATTGGCAGTATAGAAACCATCCACATCCGACAACAACACCAGTTGATCCGCACCAATCGTGACTGCAACTTGCGCGGCGAGACGGTCATTGTCGCCAAACCGAATTTCATCCGTGGCGACGGTGTCGTTTTCATTGACGATCGGCACAACGCCCAACGACAGCAGCGTTTCCATCGTCGCGCGGGAATTCAGGTAGCGCCGACGGTCGGTGGAGTCTTCCAAGGTGACAAGGATTTGACCTGTCGGGATTGCATGGGGTGCGAGGGCTTCCTCATAGGCGCGGGCCAGTCTGATTTGGCCCACAGCCGCAGCAGCTTGGCTTTGCTCCAGTGCCAATGCCCCCTTGGGCAAGTGCAGGACTTCGCGCCCAAGCGCGATGGAACCGGAGGACACAAGGATCACGTCCGTTCCGCCTGCGCGCAGCTGCGCCACATCGAGGGCGAGGCCCTTGAGCCAGTCCTCTTTCAGACTGCCCGTCGCCCGGTCCACCAAAAGGGCCGAGCCAATCTTAACCACCAATCGTTTTGCGGCGGTCAGGGACGCCATGCTTCATCCTCGCCTTGCGCGCCGGGTTTGGCGCGGTCGATGCGCCGCTTGAGCGCACGCAGCACATCATCGACGCCTTCTCGGCTTACACCGGAACAGATCATCACCGGACGCCCCGTCACAGCCTCTAATTCGTCACGCAAGAACGCGCGCTCTTCGGCGTCAAGCGCATCAATTTTATTCATCGCAATGATGCGCGGCTTCTCGGACAGACCTGCGCCATATGCTTCCAGTTCGGTGAGGATCGTTTGATAATCCTCCAAGAGAGAGCCAGAGGTGCCATCGACGAGGTGCAAAAGCACAGCGCAGCGTTCGATATGGCCCAAAAAGAGATCCCCCAAACCCCGGCCCTCGGAGGCGCCTTCAATCAGGCCCGGGATATCGGCCAACACAAATTCGGTGTTGTCGATCCCCACTACACCGAGGTTCGGATGCAGCGTGGTGAAGGGATAATCGGCGATTTTCGGTTTGGCATTGGAAGTGGCCGCGAGGAAGGTAGATTTGCCTGCATTGGGCAAGCCCACAAGGCCGGCATCCGCGATCAGTTTGAGGCGCAACCAAATCGTGCGTTCCACACCGGGCTGACCGGGATTCGCATTGCGCGGGGCTTGGTTGGTGGAGGTCTTGAAGCGCAGGTTGCCCCAGCCCCCGTTGCCCCCTTTGGCCAAGAGCACGCGCTGGCCGATCTCGGTCAAATCCGCGATCACGGTTTCACCGTCATCTTCGAGAATTTCCGTACCGACAGGCACTTTCAAGGTGATGTCATCACCGCGCGCGCCTGTCATTTGTCGGCCCTGACCGCCGCGCCCGTTATCGGCGAAGAAGTGCTGTTGGTAGCGGAAATCGATCAAGGTGTTGAGCCCGTCGACGGCTTCGGCATAGACCGAACCGCCATTGCCGCCGTCGCCACCATCGGGACCACCGAATTCCACGAATTTCTCGCGATGGAAGCTGGCAGAGCCGCCGCCGCCTGCGCCAGAGCGGATGTAGACCTTTGCGAGATCGAGGAATTTCATGTGGCAGCCTTTTGTTTATGCCCCCCTCCGATACCGCAGGGTCGAAAGGGGCTCAATTCTGTTCTTTGTCGAGTTTGCGCGTATAGGTCCAGGTTGGCACCGTTGCACCCCGTGCGACGGAGTAGGCTTCGGCATCGCCCAAATATTGGAAGCCGCAATTGGTCATCACGCGCGCCGAGGCGGGGTTGTCTTGCATCACGACGGCAAAAAGGGTGACGGCGCGATGGGGATTGGCCGCAATCAGGGCTTGGATGGCCTCGGACGCGAGGCCTGCGTTCCAAAACGCCGGCGCGATCCAAAAGCTGAGTTCGGAGCGCCCTGCATCGACGCGGGTGAGGCTGACCATGCCCATAACCTCTGGGCGGCCAGCCCGGCTACCATCAAGTGCCCAGATATCCTCGTCGCGCCCAGAAGCTTGAGTGCGGGCAATCATCGCATCCACGGCACCGGGGGGCAGCGGATGGGGGATGGACCGGGTATTTTTGGCGACACGCGGGTCGGCGGCATAAAGCCCGACGAGCCCCGCATCCGAGGCGCGCAGCGGGCGCAGGTCAAAGCGCTCGGTTGCAATGATCGGTTGGTCAACCATGACCACATTCGTATTCATGCGTCTTCTCCTCCAGATGACGCGGCGCGAAAGGGCGCCTCAAGGCTGATCGTGCAGGTCTTTGTCGGACGTTGGCCTCCTCTTCCGCGATCCGAAAAAGCTGCGGGGGACCGGATGAACCGATCCCCCGCAAATGTCTTGCCTGAAGATCGCTTTACTCAGCAGCCTCGGCAACCGGCAGCACGGAGATGAAGGTACGACCCTTCAAACCCTTGGAGAACGTGACGCGGCCTTCGACGGTTGCGAAGATCGTGTGGTCACGGCCCATGCCGACGCCCTCGCCCGGCCACCATTTGGTGCCGCGCTGGCGCACGATAATATTGCCGGAGATAGCCGCTTGGCCACCAAACAGCTTGACGCCGAGGCGGCGGCCGTCGGAGTCGCGGCCGTTACGGGATGAACCGCCTGCTTTCTTGTGTGCCATGAGGAATTACTCCTTTGCTGTCGCGGCTTTTTTGGCCGCGCGCTTGGGTTTTGCCGGAGCTTCGGCGACGGGAGCAGCGGCGGCGGGCGCTTTGCCTGTGCCGATTGCCGCTTTGACGCCCGAGGCTTCGCCGCCATTGGCGAGGATTTCGGTGATCCGAACCAGCGTCAGTTGCTGACGGTGGCCACGGGTCCGCTGCGACGAGTGCTTACGACGGCGCTTCCAATAGGCGATGGTTTTCTCGCCCTTGATCTGGTCGATCACTTCGGCCTGCACTGCAGCACCGCCCACGAAGGGCGCGCCAACGGTGAGGCTGTCGCCGCCGAGCATCAGAATATCGTTGAACTGGATTGTTTCACCAGCGTCAGCTGCAAGCTTTTCCACCCGGAGCACATCGCCCGACTGAACTTTATATTGCTTGCCGCCTGTCTTGAGGACCGCGAACATGGGTCTTTTCCTTTGTCTACCGCGTTCTATGGCCCCTGCCCGCTTTGGTTTCCCGCGTCGGATCAGGCGTTTTGGGTTGCCCCGCCTCGAACAGCGCGCCCTTGTGGGGCGTCGTGTGAACATTAAACCCGGGCAGAGAGACCCTGCCCGGGATGGGCGCTTCTCTCGCAGGCGGGGAAGAAAGTCAAGCGCCTGCAAAGCGAAATTACATGGATTTTTGCCGAGTCTTTGCGGTTAGAGCGTTTCTCCGCGCATCTTATTCGCAAGCGCCAGCCCCAAGGAATAGCTGAGCTCGCCATACATCTGATCGAAGCCGGCGAAAAGCGCTGCATTAAGTGCCTTGCCGGCTTTGGTCTCCGATAAAGCGGTATATTGCGCGACTTCTTCTGTTGTCAGGTCACGATAGGCCAGCCCAAGGAACGCATGCACCCATTCTTTGGTGTCGGAGCGCGTTTCCTCTTCGCCTGCCCAGACATCTTGGACCATTTCCGCTTCTGTCATGGTTAGCGCCCCCCCCTCGGCCAGACCTTGGTAGAACCGTAGGCTGGCGGTGAGCCCCCCCGAAACGTTCATTTCCACCAAATCATTGGCGCGGACATAGGCGGATATGGCCTCGAATTTCGCATTGGCCTCGGTCAGCGCGGCCAGTTCTTCTTGGCGGTAGTGCGCGCGCGCGGCCTCTTCGGCGCCATCTGTGAGAAAGGCGCGGCGGGCGTTCAACTCAAGGCCAAGGATGAGCTGACCGAGATCGGAGGCAAAGAAGGCGAGCAATGGCGCCCCGTCGGTGCTGCCGAAACTTTGGTCAAACTCCGCTTCGACAACAGCGGCCATCCGGGTGGGGTCATAGAGGCGTTCGAGCAAGGCGCGCCATTCAGAGCTGCTGTCGCTGGGAAGCATCTCTGCGCCGAGTGTCATTCCATGCGCCAAACCTTCTTCGCGCATCACGGCGATCATTTCGCTCATCCGCAGCGCATCAAAGAGCGGACGCAGAGGGGCCTGTTGCGCCTGCCCCATCACAGACAGGAAGGGCATCAGCAAAAGGGCGAAGACAAAGGAGCGCAGCGCGGTCACAGATCTTGCCCCGGGTGCAATTCATTCATGCGGACTGCCAAGGTCTCGAAACGGTTGGCCATGATTTCATATTGCACTGCATTCATCAGTTCGTAGATTTTTTGCATGGTTGGATGTTCCAGTGCCTCGGCGTATTGCGTGATTTCAGCGTCGGTAAAGGATTGATAGGTCCAAGCCGCCCCCGCGATGGCCCCTTCGGCCATTTGCTCGGTGAGGGCTTCGCGGCCTTCAGCAATGAGGGCACGCAACTGGGCCTCATCGACCTTGAGCTGGATCACATCGGCGGCGGCTGCGGCCGAGAGGAAACGCAATTGGATTTCTTCCATCGCGCGCACACTCATGTTGCCTGCATCAATCGCTTTATTCATCCGCTCAAACAGCGCGAGACGCCCGGGATTTTCGGTTTGGAGAGTTGCAACGATGGATTTTCCTTGCGCGACGCGCTCGGCCCCATCGGAGGAATGCGAGGCATTTTCCGCCACGACAAGTCGCGCGCCCAAGTCAGAGGCGTAAAATTCCGCCCCATGCGCCAGCATCTCGTCATCCATGGCTTGGGCCAAGATATCGGCGGCGGTGCGCGTCATGGCTTTGGGTTCAAAGACCGTATCGGCCAGCCTCGACCAGTCAGCCCCAAAATCCGCCGCTTCCAGCCCGAGCATCGCAGGTGCATGGCTGGCGGATTGAGAAATTGAGGCCACGGCCACGTCAAACCCCGTGGTGGTTAGGAAAGCTTGCACACGCTCTCGATCTGCTGCCGCGTGCAGCGGCAAAGCGAAAGCAACGCAAATGAAAGCAGAGATAAAAAGGCGCTGAAGCATGGTGATCCCTATCGCACAAGAGCCACACTTACCCTAGTGCGGTAGAGATGATTTTGCAATTTGCACCGGGGGTTTCCGCCGATCAAATTACAGTGCTTTTGCCCCTTGCCACCGGGAGGAGGCTTCGCTAATACCCACGCCACCACGACCGCGGAGAGGTGGCAGAGTGGTCGAATGCGGCGGTCTCGAAAACCGTTGTCGGTGCAAGCCGACCCAGGGTTCGAATCCCTGTCTCTCCGCCATAAATTCCCTGTAAGCGTATGGAATCATTTTAATTTCTAGAGATCTGATGCTTTTTGTCCCCCTAAAAGTCCCCTTTCGAAAGTAACGAGGCGCTAAAGCTGCCTCGCAGGCGCGCGCACTGGCGTCATGTTCCGAAGCCTCATTCGCTAGCCGCGGCGAGCCAGAAAAACCCTAGCTTATCCGCAAGATTGGTCTCACGCACGCGCACGAGAGGCTGTGTTCTTGGATAAAGAGTTTGGCGACCAGCACAGTTAATATAGCACAAGCTTGCTATGGATTTGATCGAGGGAATAGACATGGTGTGCCCCCACTGAATTGGTCCACCAACTGGGATAGAATTATCCCATTTTCAGGAGGATCAGAGATGGCTGGAAAGAGAGACAAACCCGAAGAGATTGTGCTGAAGCTGCGGCAGGTTGAAGTGCTGCAAGGTCAAGGCAAGTCGGTTGCTGATGCTGTTCGACAGATTG
>Ga0102815_10000301_pt1 | contig 35384 bp, 28 predicted proteins | sample ColrivemetaGS759_FD_79113 | JGI IMG/M metagenome (GOLD analysis project Ga0102815, IMG submission 79113) | Estuarine microbial communities from the Columbia River estuary - Ebb tide ETM metaG S.759 | ecosystem: Environmental > Aquatic > Marine > Intertidal zone > Estuary | place: USA: Columbia... | reverse complement strand
TGTACATTTATGGGACTGCATGTGTACATTTATGGGACTGCATGTGTACATTTATGGGACTCGTAGGTGTACATTTATGGGACTCTATTTAACATAATATTTTTCATTGTGGAAAAGCTGTGGATAACTCAGTTTTTTATAGTTATAATCAAGAGTATAAGTTAAATTAAGCCTTTAGTAGGTGTACATTTGTGGGACTCTATTTTGAGTTACTCCTTAGTATACATAAAAGTATGTTGATAAGTAACTATAACTCTTTTATATAAATTGTTTCAGCCTTTATATATGTAGTTATTAATAATGTCACATTTTAGCTATTTTTAGTTGTTATTTTAAAAAGTGAGCTAAATCACTATTCACAAACACAAATTGCTGTATCTTGCGGCAAATAAATTGACTTATGACCATTATTAAGCTTGATCCCTTAAATAAGGAATTAAATATAACCAAAAATGATCAACTTACTTTTTCTTATAGAGAACATGTATCAGTTGGCTATACAGCTGATTTTGAAATTGAGAATAATCTAGTTTTAGAACATACAGAGACTGAGACTGAATATAAGCACCCTGAGAGAATGAAAGAAGGTATGACTGGTGGCGATTCAGCTAGAACTACTTTCAAATTTAAAGCTTTGATGAAAGGAACAACATTATTAATTATCCGCAAATATTTCCGCTTTGAATTAGAAGCAGAATATACATTTCGTATCAATATTAGCTAAATTTTAAACAATGAAAAACTCTTATACTGGCCGTGAACAATATTACGGTGATTACTTAGCCTTAAATAAGATTCTAGATGCTCAACATCCTGAAAGTGAGGCACAGGGAGTCGATGCTCATGATGAGATGTTATTTATCATTATTCATCAAGCATATGAATTATGGTTTAAACAAATTATGCATGATTTAGTATCAGTTATGGATATTTTTGAAGATGAAAATATCAATGATAATTCTGAATCTATGCAAATAGCTTCACATCGATTAGAAAGAATAGTAGAGATTTGGAAATTATTGGTGGCTCAAGTCAATGTATTAGATACTATGACTCCTATGGATTTTTTGGATTTCCGAGATTTACTAACTCCTGCATCAGGTTTTCAAAGCTTTCAATTTAGATTGTTAGAGACAAAGTTGGGCTTGAAAATGGAACAACGTTTTGCTCAAAAATATTATCAAAAACAACTTCGAGAAGAACATATAAAAGCAATTGAAGAGGCTGAGTCAACTCCTTCAATGTTTGAGTTAGTTGATCGTTGGTTAGCACGTATGCCTTTTTGGGCAGTAGATAAGTATTGGTCAGATTTTGAAGTTCCAGAAGGTGCTAAAGAAGGAATACATCCGTTTTGGGCTAGCTTTAGAAATACTTATGAGAGTGGGTTAGTTGGAAGTGAAGTACAAGAAATTAGCATGAAAGCATTTGATGATTTGTTTTTTGCAGTAGAGGATAGACCTATTCGATTGAGTGGAGCTGCTAGTAGAGCTGCCCTTTTTATCAATATGTATAGAGAGTATCCATTACTACAACAACCTTATCGTTTGCTTAATTTGATTTTAGAGATAGATGAGTTAATGGCTACCTTCCGTTATAAACATATTATTATGGTCCGCCGTATGATTGGTATTCGTTCAGGAACTGGAGGATCTTCAGGGTCAAAATACTTACAAGGGGCTATGGAAAAGCATCAAATATTTGCAGAGATAGCAGGATTAGCAACTTACTTAATACCTCGAAAAAAATTACCAAAATTAACGACATCTTTAGCAAAGGACTTATCCTTTCATGTTTAAACAATTGACTAGTCCTAAAAAAGGCTGAAACATATGTTTCAGCCTTTTTTATTTATCGTGACAATAAGTAGTCTGGAACTTCAATGTTAGAAACAATTTGTACCACATTCCCATCAGGGTCTAATACTACTAAATCTACACGACGATTGTATTTTCTACCTTCTGGACAATCTGAACCATCCTTATTATTGTTTATAGCAATAGGATGATCTTCTCCTTTGGCTGTTATTTTAATGCTATTTTTGGCAACCCCTCTATTGACAAGATATTGTTGAATTACAGCAGCTCTACGCAAAGATAAAGCTCTATTATTACTAGCGTTTCCTACAGCATCAGCATGTCCAGTTAGTTCAATCTGAAGGTTTTTATTCTTGACCAAAGCTGTTGCTACCTTATCTAATTTAGGTATTGTAGTGGTGGTTAAGGTAACCCCCCCAAATTCAAACATTACAAAACTCACTGTTTGTACTTTTGGAGCAGCATCAGTAGTGCTTAGTATATTTGTATTATTAGTGATACTATATTCTTCAGGATGTGCTTTAAAGTAAGCCCAAATAGCTTGACTAATTTTAATGTTTCCATGTTTAGCAAACAAGGCGCGTAATTCTGCGTCAGTAGCACCTAGATCAGCATTATTTTCTAAAAAGCCTAACCATTCTGCATCAACATCACCTCTCTCTTTTTTGAAATCGACCCATGTACCAATATCAATTTTTATATTTCCATTTTTGATATAGAGTTCCATCAATTCAAGGTTGTTAGCAGCTAAATCTTCATTTTTCTTCTTAAATTCGAACCAAGGAGCATGTTCTATTCTTATATTTCCATGCTTTTTATACACTTCCAACAGTTCAGCTTCAGTTAATCCTATATCTTTATTTCGATCCAAAAAATTCAACCAATCTGCATCATCATATTCTTTAGGTAAGGTTACTACATTGTCACCCAAAAGACTTGAAGCATTAATTGATATACTTTTTTTCTTTGTATTATTGGCTGTGCTGTTGTTTATAGGAGGTTTTGCACCAAGCATTTTTTTACCTGTAGGAGTTGGTGGAATATAGCCACATTGAGCTTCACAGACTGATCTTATATACACAAAATCAATGATTCGTGCATTAGGGAATCCAGTAGACTTCACTTTTCCTAAAATATCATCAGCTTCTGTTTTATTAGAGGCTGATATATGATAGCGATAGATTTGATTGATGTCATATGTTTCATAAACACCAACAATGCCTTTGAAATAGGAAAGGGGAACTGATTGATCAAAAGCAGCTAATTCTACTGCAAAATCTAAATTGTTCTGACCTTGGGCAAAAACTAAATTGATGGGTAATAAAAGTAATAAAAGTAGATGTTTTTTCATGGTAGGGGTTATGTTGGTAAACGCCTCAAAGGTACAAAAATACTTTAAATAGGACAGCTTTAAGTATAAATCTATTGTAATTCTACCCAAAGACAATACCCAAAATCTAATTAAGCAAACGATATTTTTCTTTATCAACCTGATTTTTTATATTGCTAGATATAATCATCATATAAAATAGAGATGGAGCAAAGTATGGAAAATAAAAAAGTAGTATTAGTAGGATATGGAACACTATTATTACAAGAATCATTAGGGCATACTGTTGGTGCTAATGGTGCAGAAAGTAAAAAATATAAACCTATCATAATTAAAGACTATCGGCGGCTATTTAATTTATTACCAGATCACTATGAAGCTGATAATAGGTTGTTTGCAGACGATAGAGAGAAAGGGGCAGCAAATATAGAACCTGCAAAAGGTATTCACTTTAATGGTCTTTGTTTTGAGGCTGATGCCACTGATTTGGAAAATTTGGATAAAAGAGAACGATATTATAAACGTTCTAAGGTTCCATACTTTGATTTTGAAACAGGGGCTAATTTAGGAGAATGTCATGTATATGAATCCCCTCTTGATGCTCGATGGTTAGTATCTGATAATGAAAAACTATTACCTCTTTGGCGAGATATTGTTTATGCTAGAGTAGGGGCATACCGTATTAGTGAGGCATTTGGGAAGATGTATGATGACAGCACTTATTTAGGAGATGGAAAAACTCTTATGATTGACTATTACAAAGATCATCTACAAGCTTTAGAAGACCTAGAATCTGTATTGCTTCAATATAAAAAATAAGCGATGCAAGAACGTAGTTTTTCAATTTATAATAAAGATAGCAAGGTCCACATTAAGGGTGGTAATCTTTGGCAGGCTAAATTAAGAACCAATGAGGTCGATTTAGTAGAATTGAGTGAGGATGGGAAAAAACTGTCTATTTACCTTGAACCAACTGACGATTTAAATAATGTTAGAGAAGCTTTATATCATTTGGTAAAAAGTAAAAGTCAATTCCACTATTTTATATTTTCTTTGAGTAGACGTTTGCCCTCTATCCTATTTATATTACCTGCTATTGTAACTGTTTGTGTTTTTGCCTTCTTTACAGTTTGGGGGGATTTGGTCATTGATTGGGCTTTTATGAATCCAGATGAAGGCACTGTATTAGGACTGAATCGACGCATTTCACTTTTATTATATGGAGTTGTGGCTATCTTTATTTTAGGCTTTTTTCCAATGTTTTTTACTGGCGATCATGATAGTGCAGCACAAGCAATTGGAGATCGATTTTCAAATAGACGGCTTATTAAACAACGGTTTTCTCGAATATTTAAATTCTTAAAGCGTCGAGCTAAAATACAAGAAATAATATTTTGGAATGCATCACTTATAGAAGGTTCTCAAGATTGGATACAACGAAGTTTATTACCGGCTCTATTAGAAACTAAAATAGATGTTGTTTTACAAATAAAAATAGATGAAAGAAATCTAACAGAGCAATATATTGAAAAATTCATCAAAAAAGATGACCTTATTTGGGACGATGAGATTGTAGAAGCCTCTAATGTTGAAGTCAAACCAATACCAAATGATTACTTAGAAAGTTGGGAAAAACGGATGTTAGCAATATATGTCTTTGCATCAACTGCCAATACAATTCCAAAGTGGAAAAACTTAGAAGGAAGTGAAAAAGATGGCGTTTTAAATAATGCAGTTTCTCTTCGTTTAGCAGATTTTATTATTCAACACTTTAAAGAACGTCTCTTCTCGGAGGAGGATAGAGCCTTACTAATATCTACCGATGCTTTTGCTGGGCGTTGTGTTAATGATTTTGGAATCCTCACTCCTTGCCTCCAATATACAAATGATGTTTGGGCTATTGCCGCAGATGTTGTTAAAGACGAACTAGTCACCATTCAAAATGAAATGCGTTTTGTCTATTCTTTTTTACAAATTAACATAGAAGACCTCTCTCAACAATTAGAAGATCCTGTAGCAGCACTTGTCCTAAATAGTGTTCATCACAATTCAAGTATTTATAACCATGATCGATTAGAAGCTATTCGCTTTTTTGTGGAAGTGATAGACCATTCTGAACAGTATAAAATCATGAAACAATATTGGAATTTAGTGATTGACAATAGTGAAAGTGGTGTCCAACTCAATGAAGATATATATCGAATTTTAGGAATCCCATTATTACTAAAATTAGCAACTATTTTTGAAAAGGCTGCAATGTATGATTATGCTCATGTTGCATCTGAATATATTGAAACTATTTTTCCTTATCGAGGAAAAGTCAATAAAGCACGTATTTCAGAAAGGCAAGGTCGCTTTGAAGACTCTGTAGTAGCTATGCTTGAAATCATTGAAGCTCAAAAACAAAATAACATTCGATTAGAACTAGCTTCTATTATTGATTTAAATCTTAATATATCTTGGGCTATAGTAAGTGGTCGCCTAGAAAACTATCGTACATTAGGATGGAGTTTACTAACTGAAGCTCAAGAATATCTATATGCAGATTTTGACAAAGTGCGAAATAGTGAGCAGATTATAAGACTCTACAATGTTTCTGCTAATTTTGAAGAATGGGAGGGAAGACCAGAAGGAGCCATCAAAAATTATGATAAAGCATTACAAATACCAGGAGTGAGTCAAGCACAATTAAGTAATCTCTTAGTAAATAAAGGAATTGCACTTCGACAAATTAACCAATTAAGAGAAGGGGTCTATTATGGACAACAAGGTGCTGAAGTGAAACTAGCAATTGGAGATGCAGATCAAGCACCAATTGCGTTACATAACTTAGCACAAACAATCTTAATGTCTGCAAAAGAAACTAAAGACCCTAATGAAAGCTTAATCTTATTCAAGAAAGCAGCCTACTATTCAAAAATAGGTTTAGATATTCAAAACCAAACAGGATCGATTAAAAAGAGGGGACAACTTTTGGCAGAGTATTTTATTGGGATTTATATGTTGATGGAAGAAAAATCAGAAACAATTCTGTTAGCTTGGGAAGCTGTAAATGAATGGATGAATACCGAAATAAATGCCAAAAGACAAAATACTTATGATGCAAAAGTAGTAGCTCAGGAATTGATGGGGATGCTTACAGGTGACCATCAAGCTTCATTAGAAATGGTTATTTTATGGAAACCTAAGTTGTAAAATGAAGTTTTTTACAAAAGTCATCAAGGATTTAAACTTTATTTTATAACTTGCACATTAGTAAACTAGCAGGACAAATTTGTAAACATCTAAAATAATAATATCATGAGCCAAAATCAAAAAATTTGGGGAAGTGAGCGTTTCTTAATGGGATTAGCAATGTTTCTCATTCTATTCCTTATGTTGTGGTCTTATGTATACTACATGAACGATAACTTCTTACCTGTTCAATAAGAATTTTATTTTTGATAAAGTAAAAGAGAGATAACCAAAATTGGCTATCTCTCTTTTTTTTATTTGTAAAATAAAGTTATCATTAAAATGACCCTTTTAGAGATAATAATTATTAAATAAAAATCAAGGTTATTTAAATAATAATAGTTATACTATAAAAGCTATTTATAGCTATTTATCTAATATTAGGCTAAACCAAGTCTTTTTAAATAACTTTGCCAACCAATCTGTCTATATTCGGCAGCTTTAGCACCTGGGTTTTCTGATTTGTAAATACCTCGTCCCACAATCATAATATCAATACCTCGTTGTTCAAAAGCTTCTTGTGGTGTGCCATAAACTTGACCATGTGCATCACCTGTTTCATCTAAGTTGATTCCAGGAGTAAACATCATGAGTCCTGCATCTCTTGGACGTTTGTTTTGTCCAACAATACCCACTACAACATCTTGATGTTTTTGTGCAATTGCTAAAGCTTGTTTAGTATAATCTCTTGAGGTGAGTGTATCTGCTGTTGACATTTGTGCCACAACCAAAAGACCTGTATTTTCCAATTTTCCGGTGGCACGTAATGCATCAATGCTTGAAGAACCTGCAACAACATGAACTGTAACCATATCAGCCCAATCTGCAATATTTAAAGGTGGAGATATAAACTGCTGCATTGCAATATGTCCAATATCGGCAAATTTACGATCTTCAAATAATAAGAAATTATGCTTTTTCGCCAAATTTTTGAGGAGTACAATTGTATCAGCATCAAAATCAGCTACAGTATCCATATGTGTTTTTAAGGCACAAATATAAGGCCCCACCTGGTCTGCCAAACGCAACAATTCTGCTTTTGTATTTACATCTGCAGAACAACAAAGGTTGGTTTGTTTGCTTTCCATAATATCAATAATACGATGAGTGATATTATTACTTGCATTGGTTTTTATTGTAGAATAACTGAGCTTAGGAACTGATGAACGTTGCAAACGCAACTTATCATAACCAATCTGATTGTATTGGATAAATTCCAAGGTTTGGTTATAACTATCTTCCGTGACTTTCTTGTGTTTGTATAAGACCTCCAAAATTTCTTGGATAGTATATACACTTCGTACTTGATAACCTTGCTTTTCGAGGGTGGCAACACCACCTTGCATTCGGTCAACAATTGAAACAACACAATCAACTAATAACCCCTCATCTTCAATAGCTTCTAGGGTTTCAATCATGCTAATACCACTACTAATTACATCATCAATAACAACACATTTTTGACCATCTTCAAAAATACCTTCAACCAATTTTTTGGTGCCATGTGATTTTTGTTCTTTACGTTTTACAACCATAGGTTTGCCATGCATCATTGACATAGCAGAACTAAGTGATAGGGCTGCATAAGGAACTCCACAAAGATGGTCAAATTCTAAATCTTCTACCAACTTCCATAGTTGCTCACTAATATCCTTCAATGTATCAGGATAGGCAACAATACGACGAAAATCGAGGTAAAATGGAGACGATAGGCCGCTTTTTAGCGTGAATTGTCCGAATTGCAACACACCCAATTCAAACAATTTGAGGATAAGTTTTTCTTTGTCCATGGTAATTTATACTGTGAAAGTGAGAACGATTTGTTGATTTGGCTGCAAAGCTAACATTAACTAAGGGAAAGATGAAAGAGAAAAGAGGAAAATATACTAGGGGGTATTTTTTTTTAAATACACGTGTAACGTGTAACATGTAACGTGTAACATGGGGCGGTGTAAAAGTAATTCAGAGAAAAAGTAAATTGAATGAAAAAAAACAAAAATAGATGTCTAAAACAAAATTAAGATATGTGCTGAATGGTACACCATATATAGTATACCCCAAAATAGGAGTTTTAGAAGAAGGGAAGTAAAAAGTAAATATACAGCTTTTCTAAAAAATGTAAACTAGAGACCCGTGAATATTAAAAATAAAAAAAAAAAGGCTTGCATAGTTATTTTTATTGGTTGACATTTGCCCAATTTAATTCTTGGCCAGGAAACAAATTGAATCAATTCTAATTTGTCAATTTTTAAAAATCAAAATCAAAAATGATTGTACAGCCATTAGCTAAACCACTAAGCCAAACGGACAGAACCAAACATTCGCTTTATTCACCATTACATCCAATGATAGAGCCTCATCTATTTTCACAAGTTGTTGAAAAGATGAGGCTTTTTTTTGTTCAAAAGGGTTTTTTAGAAGTGCATACCCAAAACCGTTTGAGCATATTAGCTGCTTGTGAAGATCCTTTTAATATTGCTACTTATGAATATGCTGGAAAAACTTGGCCTCTCCCCCAAACTGGCCAAATGTGGTTAGAATATGAGTTATTGTCACAGCCTGAAGTTCCAGGCTTTTTTTGTGTCAGTACAAGTTATAGAAATGAGCCTAATGCTCAAATTGGCCGTCATTGTATCATCTTCCCTATGTTTGAATTTGAAATGCATGGAGATTTAAATGACTTGGTAGAACTGGAGGCAGAATTTTTAGAATTTCTTGGTTTTGGGGATAAGAATAATTTCCCTAGTGGTGATTATTTGGATGTAGCTACTGAGTATGGAACCAAAGAGTTAGATAATGAACATGAAACACTAATTGCAGGGGATTATGGACCCGTTTTTTTCCTTAACCATTTTCCAGAACATACAAGTCCTTTTTGGAACATGAAGCGTAATGACTTAGATTCTAACATTGCTGAAAAAGTAGATGTATTACTACATGGAATGGAAACAATTGGTTCTGCTGAACGCAGTTCTAACCCTAAAAAAATGTTGGAAACATTCCATACTATAGAAGAAGGAAAGTATGCTGAGAAGATATTTGAACTCTTTGGAAGAGAACGTGTATTAGCAGAATTGGAAGAGTTTCTTTCTTTTGAGTTCTTTCCTCGTAGTGGTGGGGGAATTGGAGTTACACGGATGATTAGAGCTATGGAGTTATCTGGGTTGATAGAATAGAATCGTACACCAATGTACCCTTACGTAAAATACCTAAAATCAATGTTTAAGTAGATTACCGTTGTCTACAATTCAAAAACGCTGCATCTTTGTATTAACAAAAAGAGATAGATAATTATTATCTCCTTTATAAAAGCGTTTTCATAGTTTTAGTTAGTTGTTAGATATCTCCTGATATCTAACACACATAGGGTAAATTTTGGGGAAAATTTAAACAGTGAGTCTGGGGAGGCTCACTGTTTTTTTGTGCCTCCTCTACTCCTCTCCTAAATCGTTTAGTCCCTTCTCCAAATCCTCTATCAAAGGCAATGTTTTTTTTATCTTTTTTTCAAAATCTTTAGATAGTTTAAACTCTGAAACTCCAATAGGGTGATTGGTTTCTCCCAATGCATATTTGGCAATAATTTCATTTTTTTCTCTACAAATTAGGATACCAATTGTGGGGTTATGTTGTGGTTTTTTTATTTGTTCATTTACAGCAGTTAAATAAAAGCCAAGTTTTCCCACATATTCTGGTTTGAACTCTTTGGCTTTAAGCTCTACAACCACATAGCATTCTAAATCTATATGATAAAACAATAAATCTAAATAAAAATCAACTCCACCAACAGGAACATGATATTGTCGTCCAACATAAGCAAAGCCCTTCCCTAGTTCTAATAAAAAATCAGTAATATTTTCTACTAAAGCATCTTCTATACCTTTTTCATTAACTTGTTCTGTAAGGTTTAAGAAATCGAAAATATAAGGATCTTTGAGAGTTTGTTCTACTAAATCAGAATTTGGCATTGCTAAAACAGTATTAAAATTATTAGTATTGCTGCCTTCTCGACCATATAGATCTGATTCTATGAATATTTGTAAGGTATTTCTAGACCAGCCATTTTGAATTGATTTTTGAGCATACCAAAGCCTTTTTTCTAGTTCAGCACATTTGGTCAATAGTATAATATTATGAGACCAACTAATTTGTGCAACAGCCTGTTGCACAATTTTAAAATCAGGGTAATCCTCAGCAAATTTCCTCATATACAGAAGGTTGCGTTGTGAGAATCCTTTCAAATCCGGAAAACTTTTTTTCAGATCTTTAGACAATCGTTCTACTACTTTAGTCCCCCAACCCTCTTTTTGTTGACGAGCTAGAATTTCATGTCCTACTTTCCAATACAATTGAATCAACTCATTATTTACGGCAATGATTGCTTTCGTTTGAGATGCTTGTATTTGTTGTTTGATACGAAGGAGCAATTCCTTATATTCTTGGTCATTTTGCAACATCTATTATCGTATTTAATAGTTTGAAATACAGAATGCTAGCTGTAAATTGTTGTATGGTTCCTAATACTGCAACAGGCTGTTGCACAATTAAAAAAGTTGGCAAATTTTCATCTACCAACTTCTCCATTATCTTTTCACTTTCACTGTGCAAAGCTTCACTTTTTCACAGTTATACTTTTCACTAATTTACTCCCACTCAATTGTTGCTGGTGGCTTAGAGGTGATATCATAAACAATACGATTCACATGCTCAACCTCATTTACAATACGAGTTGATATTTTTTCTAATACATCCAAAGGAATGCGTGCCCAATCTGCAGTCATACCATCTGAACTTGTTACTGCACGAAGACCAATAGTATAACTATAAGTGCGTTCATCGCCCATTACACCAACTGTGCGAATACCTGTTAATACTGCAAAATATTGCCATATTTCTTTATCCAAACCATTCTTAGCAATTTCATCACGATAGACATGATCTGCTTCTCGCAAAATAGCTAGTTTATCTTCTGTTACCTCACCAATTATACGAATTCCTAAACCTGGGCCAGGGAAAGGTTGGCGGTCAACAACTAAGGAAGGCATGCCTAACTCACGTCCAACAGCACGTACCTCATCTTTAAATAGATTGTGAAGGGGTTCAATAATTCCTGTAAAAGTCATATTATCAGGTAAACCACCTACATTATGATGGCTTTTGATGACTGCAGCATGCTCTCCTCCACTTTCAATGACATCAGGGTAGATGGTTCCTTGAACTAAAAGGTCAATGTCACCTAATTTTTTTGATTCTTGTTCAAATACACGAATGAAGGTTTCACCAATGCTTTTACGCTTGGCTTCTGGGTCAATAATACCTGCTAAATTATCCAAAAATTGTGCACGTGCATCTACGCAAATTAAATCAAGGCCAAACTCTTCCCCAAAGACTTTTTCAACAGTTTCAGCTTCATCTTTTCGTAACAAGCCATTATCTACAAAAATGCAGGTGAGTTGATGTCCCACTGCTTTGTGAATCAACATAGCAGCTACTGAAGAATCTACTCCCCCAGACATGGCACAAAGCACTTTTTTATCACCAATTTGTTTGCGTAGGTTTTCAATGGTTTCTTTTACAAAGTTACTCATTTTCCAATCCCCTTTACAAACACATATTTCATATAAAAAATTATGCAACATGCGAGTCCCTTCAGGTGTATGTTCTACTTCTGGATGGTATTGGAAACCATAGATTCGTTTGGTATTATTTGCAAAAGCTGCAATAGGACAATGATCTGTACTTGCTATAGTTTCATAACCTATAGGTAGCTGCGCTATTTGATAGGTATGACTCATCCAACAAGAAGTTTGATTAGGTACATGCGTGAAAATTGCATGTTTTTCAACAGTGAGCGATTTTTTACCATACTCACGTTGAGCAGAAGCCTCTACTGTTCCTTCAACAAGGTGTGCAATCAACTGAGCACCATAACAAATTCCTAGAATAGGAATCCCTAACTCAAATATTTTAAGATCAACAGAAGGAGCACCTTCTTCATAGACCACACTTGGTCCTCCTGTAAAGATAATCCCTTTTGGGTTACGAGCCTTCAGTTCTTCAGCACTGATGGTACAAGGAACAACTTCACAATAAACATTGGCCTCACGTACACGGCGAGCAATCAATTGATTATATTGGGCGCCAAAATCAAGCACCAAGACTAATTCACGTGTCATTTTTATATCGATTTGATGATTTTTAAAAAATATCTAAGGGCATCATTTTGACAAAATAATAACTATTCAACACTATAATTGGGAGCTTCTTTAGTTATTTGTATATCATGTGGATGACTTTCACGTAGACCTGCATTTGTAATTTGTACAAATTGAGCAGTTTCATGTAATTTTGCAATGGTTTCAGACCCACAGTAACCCATTCCTTGACGAATACCTCCAATCATTTGAAAAATAGTATCCTCTACATATCCTCTATAAGCTACACGCCCCTCAACTCCTTCTGGAACTAATTTTTTAGAATTATGTTGGAAATAACGATCTTTACTACCCTTTTCCATTGCTGCAATAGAACCCATTCCACGATATACTTTGAATTTTCTACCTTGATAAAGTTCAATAGCACCAGGACTTTCTTCACAACCTGCAAAAACACTACCCATCATACAAACACTAGCTCCAAAACCTAAGGCTTTCATCAAATCCCCTGAATATTTAATTCCACCATCTGCAATAATTGGAATCCCGTAAGGTTTAGCAGCTTCTGCACAATCATGGATAGCTGTAATTTGAGGAACACCCACTCCTGCAATGATACGAGTGGTACAAATAGAACCTGGTCCAATACCAATTTTTACAGCATCAACACCAGCTTCAATCAACGCGATTGTAGCAGAAGGAGTAGCTACATTTCCTCCAATAATTTGTAATTGTGGATATTTAGCTTTAATACTTTTTATTACATCTAATACTTTTTGAGAATGGCCATGTGCGGTATCTACTGCAATGACATCTACACCTGATTCCACAAGTTTTGCAACACGTTGAAGGGTATCATCAGAAGTGCCAACAGCTGCACCAACCAATAAACGACCTTTTTCGTCCTTGGCTGCATCAGGATAGCGTTCTGATTTTTCAATATCTTTGATTGTAATCAAACCACTTAATCTTCCATTACTATCAATCAAAGGCAATTTTTCTACTCGATGTTTACTCAAAATAGCTTTTGAGTCTTCTAGAGTAGTACCTATTGGAGCTGTGATAAGGTTATCCTTTGTCATCACATTACCAATTTTTTGATCAAAGTTGGTTTCAAAACGTAAATCTCGATTGGTGAGAATACCAACTAATTTTCCATCATTATCACAAATAGGAACACCAGAAATTCGATATCTTGTCATTAAAGCTTCTGCTTCATGTACAAAATGTTCTGGGGTCAGAAAAAATGGTTTTGTGATAATGAAATTTTGGGAGCGTTTTACACTGTCTACTTCCTCTGCTTGTTCTTCAATACTCATATTCTTATGAATAATTCCAATTCCACCTTGTCGAGCCATAGCAATTGCCATTTCTGATTCAGTAACAGTGTCCATTGCGGCACTGACAATAGGAATATTCAATTGAATAGTTTTGGTGAGTTGTGTGCGCAGATTGATCTCATGCGGAAGCACATTAGAATAACTTGGGATAAGTAAGACATCATCGAAGGTGAGTGCCTGTTTCAGCAACTTTTTCATGGTATGAAGATTTAAGCTATAATTTGTAATTTTTCAGAGAAAGTTTATCCCAGAAAAAGTTCAAGTCAATTACATAAAGTAATGTGAAAAAATTGCGTGCAAATTTATAAAGTAAATTTGGGATTTACACCATATCTTTACAAATGCTATATTAATTTATTGTTAACTTTAGCTTGAGGTACTAGTTTTAACCCATAAAACTCCCTAATTTCGCACTTTATTTTCAGGAGGCAGCTTAAGCTTTTTGTAAAAAAAAGCAACTAAAAGTACCATCAATTCTGATCTTTATTAACTTTTACAATCATCCAATAAATACTTCTTTGCCTTATGGCCGGACAAAAACAAAGTGGATTAGATATTGATTTGGGAAATCTCTGTTCAAAAGATGCTTTTGAATGGGCTAAAAAAACTTTCCCTAATCGTTCCAATAAAGCAGGAGCTATTGCTTTGGATGTTGAAGGTGTTTTCTCCAATATGCTCATTTTTGGAAATCAGCGAATCGGGATTGGATCTGATGGAATTGGAACCAAAATCGAATTGGCAGAACGCACTGGTATTTATAATACATTGGGTTTTGATTTAGTAGCTATGGTTGCAGATGATTTGGCAACTGCTGGTTTTGAGTCTACTAGCATTTCCAATATTATTGATGTGGACAAATTAGATCGAGACATTATCAATTCGTTAATGGAAGGTTTGTCTGCAGCTTGCAACTTTGCAAATATGACGGTTACTGGTGGTGAAATCGCTGAATTAGGCAATCGAATTTGTGGTTATGGAGACAAGATGCATTTCAATTGGTGTTCAACAGCTATTGGCGTATTGCCAGAAATACTAGAACGACCTATAGATGGCTCTACCATTCAACCAGGAGATGTTGTTATTGCTTTACAAAGTAGAGGATTTCGAAGTAATGGTTTTTCTTTATTGCGTAAAACAATGTTAGCTAACTTTGGAGAAGAATGGCATACAGAAGCTTATGATGAGAATAAAACATGGGGAGAAGCTTTGCTAACGCCATCACTTATATACAGCCCGATTATCAATACAATTATTTCAGAAAAAATTACTCCTAAAGGGGTGGTGCATATCACAGGTGGAGGGATTGCTGATAATTTCCGTCGAGTATTAAAAACAAACAAATTTGGAGCTAAACTAGATAATTTGTTTGAACCATTAGAACTAATGCAACGCGTTATTGAATTGGGCAAAATAAACCCAGAAGATGCCTACTTGTATTGGAATATGGGGAATGGAATGTTGATGGTGGCAGAAGAAGGAGATGTCGAACAGATTCTGAAATTGGCAGAAGCAAGTGGCTATCAAGCTCGAAAGGCTGGGTACATTACAGAGTCACCAAATATAGAAATTGACTGTGAAACTGTGCAATTAAAATATGAATACTAAATAACGAAGACCGCCTACTCAGGTGGTCTTTTTTCTTTTACATTTTTATTGATAGTTCATTGAATTTTGATAATCATCTTCAAAAAGTCAACAAACTAAAATTATCTTTGCAACCTAAATCAACCGATAATCAATCAATATGACAAGCTATAATACAATTCAACGTTTCTTTAAAGAGGGAATCCGAGATGCAAAGGGAGAAAGCATTCGACACAAAGCCAAACACCAATTAGGTATTCAAACTGGTCTTGTAAAAACAGCTCAACTCTTTTCTATCAATTATGAATTGACAGACGAACAACTAAACGCTTTTGCAATAGGTTGTATTAAAGATAAAATTACAGATGAGGCTTTAGTCAATGAATATTTTGAGCCTACTCAATTTGCTTGTGCTGTAACTGTTGCACAATTGCCTGGAGTGACTGATGATGAAGGTACCTCTGCTCAAATGGCTTTGGCAGATTTCTTCAACTTGAAATTAGATGTCAACACCCAACACATCTTTTCACAAACTATCTATTTCTTTGAGAATAAACTGACTGAAGAACAATTACAATTGGTTGCTAAACGCTTGTTGGGCAATCCACTCATCAATCATTTTACCTATGCTCATCCCGAAATTGATACTGGCAAGATATCTTTAGAGTATTATGTTCCAGAAATAAAAATGGAGATTGATAATACAGTCAATTATATTACCCTTGAGGGCTTAAGTGATGATGAACTTTTACACCTTTCAAAAGTACAAGTTCTAGCACTCAATCTAGCTGAGATGAAAGCCATCCGAGATTATTATCAAAATCCAGAGATACAAGAAAAACGTAAAGAAAATGGCTTTAAAATGCAGCCTACAGATTGTGAGTTGGAAGTACTAGCTCAAACATGGTCTGAACATTGTAAACACAAAGAATTTAATGCAATAATCTATTATAAGGATAAGTCAACAGGAGAAGAAAAGACAATAACATCACTCTTTAAGACTTTTATTAAAGGAACTACTGATAAAGTAGCAGAAAGTTTGAAAGCTAATAATAATGAATGGTTAGTAAAGGTGTTTTCTGATAATGCAGGGGTGGTAAAAGCTACTGATGACAAACTCTTTGTTTGGAAAGTCGAAACCCATAATTCTCCATCTGCTTTAGATCCTTATGGAGGAGCAATTACAGGAATTTTAGGAAATAACCGTGATCCTCTTGGAACAGGTATTGGAGGCACTAAGTTATTATTCAATACAAATGTTCTTTGTTTTGGCTCTCCAGAATATGATAAACCATTATTGACAGGGCAATTACACCCTCGTCAAATTATGGAAGGTGTTGTTGCAGGTATTGAAGCAGGGGGAAATAAGTCAGGTGTTCCTACTGTAAATGGTTCTATTGTTTTTGATGAACGATATAGTGGTAAACCTCTTGTTTATTGTGGTACAGGAGGTATTTTACCTTATGATTTTAATGGAAAACCAAGTTGGGAAAAACCAATTGATGCTGGTGATCATATCATCATGGCAGGTGGTCGTGTGGGCAAGGATGGTATACATGGAGCAACCTTCTCTTCTATAGAAATAGATGAGCATTCACCCATGTCAGCAGTGCAAATAGGTAGCCCAATTACTCAAAAAAAGGCCTATGATTTTATGGTCATTGCTTGTCAAAAAGGTTTGATTAAAACTAGTACTGATAATGGTGCAGGTGGACTCTCTTCTTCTGTGGGCGAACTGGCTCAAATTCCAGGGGGGGCTATTATCCACCTCGATAAAGTACCTTTGAAATATAGTGGCCTCAAGCCTTGGGAAATATTTGTTTCTGAGTCACAAGAACGTATGTCTTTAGTGGTAGAAACACATAATCTTGAGCCTCTTTTTGAATTGGCCGATTTGATGGAAGTAGAGCTTTCTAATATTGGTATATTCACAGACACAGGTTATTTAGATATTCGTTATGAGGAAGAAAAAATTGCTTTAATTCAAATGGAGTTTTTACATGAAGGTGTACCTCAAAAAGAGATGTATGCAGAATGGGAAAACTTGAACTTAAGTGAACCTGAAACAGCTATAATATCTGAAGATTACAATGATACATTATTAAAATTGATGGGCAGTTTAAATATCTGCTCTCGTGAACATATCATTCGTCAATATGACCATGAGGTAAAGGGCAAAACTATTGTTAAACCTTTAATGGGGCCTCATGGAAAAGCACCTCAGGATGCTGGGGTTATGCGTTTTGCTTTTGATAGTTATGAAGGGGTGGCGATTTCCAATGGAATTTTGCCTCGCTATGGCGATATTGATGCCTATGAAATGTCAGCAGGTGCTTTTGATGAAGCAATTCGCCAAATTATTTCAGTGGGTGGACGCTTGCCAAACACTCAAAGTAATGATGGTATTTTTTGGTCTGTTAATGATAATTTCTGTGTGCCAGATTCATTCTATGATGAAGTAGGTAACCCTGATGGTAAGGAAAAACTGGCCAAATTGGTCCAAATATGTGAGGCATTGTATGATATGGCTACTTATTTTGATATTCCTTTGACTTCAGGAAAGGATAGTATGAAGAATGACTTTAAGGCAGATGGACAGAAGATTTCTGTTCCTCCAACCATTCTTTATTCTATGACTGCCAAAGTAGATGATGTACGTGAAACTATTACCTCTGAATTTAAGTGTGCAGGTGATTTAATCTATCAATTAGGTGAAACCTATAATGAATTAGGTGCTTCTGAATTCTATCAATTACAAGGTGTTTTAGGTGCAAATGTACCAAAAGTGCGCAAAGAAGCTGCCAAGGAATTATATCTAAAAGTGATGCAAGCTAATGAACAAGGTTTGATAGAATCTAGCCATGATTTGTCAGATGGTGGATTGGCTGTTGCTTTAGCTGAATCAGCTTTTGGAGCTGGTTTTGGGGCAAATGTAGCCTTAGATAATTTGCCAGAAACACTAAGCAATGAAGCTTTACTTTTTGCAGAATCACATTCTCGATTTGTTGTGACAATTCAACCAAAACATAAGGATGCTTTTGAAGCTATATTTGGGGAACGAACAATGTTTTTAGGCCAAGTTAGTTCTTCTACCATTGTAGAAATAAAACGTCAGGATCGAGTATTGGTAGAACTTAAGAATCATGCTTTAGAAGAAGCTTGGAGTAATGGCCTTAGTTTCTAATTCGAAAAATTAAAATTTAGCATCTGATATCTCATAGTTGATATCTCATATATAGAAATATGGTAAAAGCATTAGTATTAACCGGATTTGGCATCAATTGCGAAGAAGAGACTGCAGCTGCTTATCGTTTGGCAGGTGCAGAAGCCAATATTGTACATTTTAATGAAGTTTTAGTCAATGGTTATTCTATCCATGATTATGACATCTTACATTTTCCAGGTGGCTTCTCTTTTGGAGATGACTTATCTTCTGGAAAGGTAATGGCCAATAAGATTCGTTATAAAAAATTAGCCACAGGAAAAACCTTATTGGATGAAATTAAAGATTTTATCAATAATGGAAAGTATGTGATGGGTATTTGTAACGGTTTTCAAATGTTGGTTCGTTTGGGCTTGTTACCCAATACCAATCTATATTTTGAACAACAGGCAACTTTAGCCCACAATGACTCTGCTAAGTATGAAGATCGTTGGGTCTACTGCAAAGTCAATACAATGTCAGAAACGCCTTTCTTGAAAGGGATTGATATTCTTCCAGTACCTGTCCGTCATGGAGAAGGTAAATTAGTTTTTGGAAATGATACCATGCGCCAAATTGTAAAAACCAAAGCATTGAACTGTCTTTCTTATTGTATGGAAGATGGTAGTTCAGCTTCTGAGTTTCCCTATAACCCAAATGGGTCTGAACTCAATTGTGCTGCATTATGTGACCCTACTGGTCAGGTTTTTGGGCTGATGCCTCATCCAGAGGCATTCTTGAGTTTGTACAATCATCCAAACTGGGGACAAATAAAGCGTAAAAATCCAAATGTTTCAGAAGAAGGTGCAGGCCTCAAAATTTTTCAAAACATTGTATCGCATATAGCAATACAAAAAGGGGTCGAAATTTAGCACGTTAAGCGTTACACGTTGCACGTGTATTTTTTTTGAAAAGTAAAATCAATTTTCATATCATCATATAATAAAATCATATAATGAACTTTGTTCCCATTCGTCGCGCATTATTAAGCGTTTCTGATAAAACCAATATTCAAGCTTTGGCAGAAGCCCTAATTGCTATTGGTTGTGAGATTATATCAACTGGAGGTACTCGAAAACAATTGGAAACAGCTGGTATTCCTACAACAGAAATTTCTACAGTAACTGGCAATCCAGAAGCTTTTGGTGGACGGATGAAAACTATATCTTTTAATATTGAGTCAGCTTTGTTGTTTGACCGTGAAAGAGATGCAGCAGAGGCTAAGGCGTTAAATATTGAGCCTATTGATTTGGTAGTTTGTAATCTTTATCCCTTCAAAAAGGTATTGGATCAAGGCGCCGATTTTGAAACCTTGATTGAAAATATTGATATAGGAGGCCCTACTATGGTACGTGCTGCTGCCAAGAACTTTAAATCTGTTGCTGTAGTTGTAGACCCAACTGACTATACTGAATTGATAGGAGAATTGAATGCCAACAAAGGTGCATTAAGCTATAATTTCCGTCAACGTTTGATGACAAAGGCTTTTAATCATACTGCTGATTATGATGCTATGATTGCAGTCGCAATGGATAAGGAATTAGGTATGGACTCATTGCGACTTAACTTTAGTAAGGGGGCAACACTTCGTTATGGTGAAAACAGTCATCAAACAGCTAAATACTATCGTGAAAATACAGAGAAGCCATCTTTGGCTGATATGAAAGTCTTGCATGGTAAAGCATTGTCTTTCAATAATATTTTAGATATAAATGGAGCCTTGGAAGCCATTAAAGGGAGCTCTAAAATTGCTTGTTCTGTTATCAAACATAGCAACCCTTGTGGATTGGCAGAAGGGGATAATCAAAAACAAGCGCTAGAACTAGCTTGGGCAGGTGACCCTGTTTCTGCTTTTGGATCTATTATCGCATTTAATAGCCCCTTAAAATTAGAAACAGCTCGTTTCCTCGAGTTGGATAATGCAAATAAGTCATTACGTAAGTTTGTAGAGGTAGTCATTGCGCCAAAAATTGAGGCTGATGCATTAGAATATCTTCAATTGCATAAAAACCTTCGGGTGATTGAATTTGATTTGAATCAATTAAATTATAATACAGACTATAGATTCTTGAATGGTAGTTTACTAGCACAAGATACAGATGATGTATTATTAGATAAAATGGATTCTGTAACAGCGATTCCTTTTGATGTAGAGGGAGAAAAAGCATTGGTAGAATTTGGTTTGAGAGCAATTCGTAGTATTAAATCTAATTCTATTGTAATTGTCCGAAAACATGGTGGTTGTTTGCAAATGTTGGGTATGGGTGCTGGTCAACCAAATCGACTGATTGCAACAAAATTAGCCATTGAAAAATCTAAAGAAAACCTCCACAAAGAGTTGGGGACACAGTCTGTTTCTTCTGAGGCTTACATTGAACGTGAATTGGGTGGAGCAGTGTTGATATCTGATGCATTTTTCCCTTTTGAAGATAATGTAGAGCTTGCTGCAGCTGAGGGGATTCGTAAGATTGTTCAGCCAGGTGGTTCTATTCGTGATAAACATGTGTTTGCTACTTGTGATACATTGGGTGTATCTATGTTGCTCACTGGAATCCGTCATTTCAAACACTAAAATAATATGAACTACATAACAAAATTAGAAACAGATAGCAATAAACTAACTTTTCTACACCGTGGAAAGGTTCGTGATAGTTTGTCTGTTAATGATAGTACTCGTTTGATAGTGGTTACTGATAGAATCTCTGCATTTAATAAAAAAATAAAGACTGCTATTCCCAATAAAGGTGCTGTGTTGAATGGTATTGCTAATTTTTGGTTTAAACAAACAGAGCACATCATAGAAAACCATGTTTTGCGTGTAATTGACCCTAACCTTATGTTGGTGAAGGAAGCAAAACCTATTAAAGTTGAAATGGTGGTACGTGGCTATTTGACTGGATCAATGTGGCGTGGTTATGAAGAGGGACAACGCAATTTTAGTGGGGCTGTAGTTGGAGAAGGGTTGAAGAAAAATCAACGTTTTGAAAATCCATTATTAACACCAACCACGAAAGATGAAGATGACACAGAAATCAGTCCAGAAGAGATTCTAAAAACAGGTTTAGTGGCAGCTGATATTTGGGCAGAGATGAAGGAAACTGCTTTAGCCTTGTTCAAATTTGGTAGTGAGTATTTGGCAGAAAGAGGGATTGTATTGGTGGATACCAAATATGAGTTTGGTTTATTGAATGGTAAATTGATTTTGATTGATGAAATGCATACACCCGATTCTTCTCGTTTTTGGCGTAAAGCTGATTATGAAGCCAATCCAGATCATGCAGAGCAAATTGATAAAGAATTCGTTCGTCAATGGATGTTAGCTAATAAGATCGATGGTGAAGTACCTTTAGTTTTGGCAGCTGAAGTTGTTGCAGAAACAACTCGTCGCTATGAAGAAATTTATGAAATGGTAACAGGTTCTAAGTTGGAAGTGCCTTCCTCTGATTTAAAAGTAAGAATTGCACAAAACTTAGAAAAAGAAGGGTTGTTATCTGAAGATAATAGTTTAGAAGTTTATTAATACTATTCCAATAAAATATTTTACTTTTCCAATAAAATCTCTCAAAAAAATGAGCTTACATAAAGCTATATCACCCCTAGATGGCCGTTATGCTGCAAAATTACCTGAACATGGCAATTATTTTTCGGAATATGCCTTAATGTATAACCGTTGTAAGGTAGAATTACTCTATGTTTTAGCTTTGGATAAAGCAAAATTATTTGAGCCCTTGACAAAGGAGGAAATAACTGCCATTCATGACTGTATTGACAATTTTACAGAAGCAGATTATCTTCGTATCAAAGAAATTGAGGATGTAACGAAGCATGATGTAAAAGCATGTGAAATATTCCTTCGAGAACGCACAGGTTTGCAAAATGAACACCTACTCCACTTTGCACTTACCTCTGAAGATGTCAATAACTTAGCTTATACCTTTATGTTAAAAGGTTATTTGGAAAATGTACAATTGCCTCAAGTTCAAAACTTATTGGAAAAATTGATGGCTTTGGCAGAACAATGGAAGGCAACCCCATTCCCTTGTCGTACACATGGCCAAAAAGCCTCTCCAAGTACAGCTGGTAAAGAACTAGCTGTATTTGTAAATCGTATTGCTCGTCCCTTCCGTGAATTGAAAAACTTTAAATTCTTTGGAAAACTAGGTGGTGCTGTAGGTAATTACTCTGCAATGATGGCAGCCTTTCCCGATTTTGATTGGTTGACCTTTTGCCATGATTTTATGCGTAGCCAAAATATTGAACCCAATATAGCCACTACTCAAATTGAGGATCATGATACTTCAGCAGTCTATTTTGACATTACTCGTCGTTTGAATAACATTGTAATGGATTTGGATGTGGACTGTTGGTTGTACATTTCTTATGAGCTATTTATAGAACGTAGTAATGCTAATGAAGTAGGTTCTTCTACTATGCCACACAAAGTAAATCCGATTAACTTTGAAAATAGTGAAGGAAATTTAATGTTGGCAAATGGAATGCTAACTGTTTTGTCTGATAAACTTTGTCGCTCTCGAATGCAACGTGACTTATCTGATAGTACTGTACAGCGTAATATGGGGGTTGCATTAGGACATACTTATTTAGCAATAAGTGAAACTTTAAAAGGATTGAATAAATTACAACTGCACGAAGATAATTGCCATCGTGAATTAGTTGATAGTCCAGAATTATTAGCAGAACCCATCCAAACAATTCTAAAAATTGTAGGTGTTGATGACCCTTATACCTTACTAAAAAAAGCTTCTAGAGGGCAAAAACCAACCAAAGAAAGTTTAGCAGAATTAGTTGACAAATTAGATATAGACCAAACTATAAAAGATCGCTGTAAAGCATTAGAACCACATGAATACATTGGTGATGCAGTTCGCATCTGTGATATGGTATTAGCACAAACAAAAGCGCTTATCAATATCTAGCACGTTGCACGTGCAACGTGTCAAGTTGAACGTTTAACATGACACGCTTTAATAAATAAGTATATAACTATCAATACTATATGAAAATTGCTGTTATTGGTTCAGGAGGTAGAGAACATGCCGTTTCATGGAAATTTGCACAATCAGAAGGTTGGGAAAATGTATTTACATTACCAGGTAATGGAGGAATACCTAATAGTCATTATATTGATATCTCCGATTTTGAAGCCATTCAAAGCTTTTGTGAAACCAAAGAAATTGAGCTCATTTTTGTAGGCCCCGAAGATCCATTATCTAATGGTATTGTCAATTTTTTTAGAACAAATACAGATATACTCATCTTTGGTCCTGATCAAAGATCTGCACAGTTAGAAGGCTCTAAAATTTTTGCAAAAGAGTTTATGCAAAAACATGGAGTTGCTACTGCTGATTTTAAAGTTTTTCATTCTACAGAAGGTGCAATAGCATATGCTAATAGCAAAAATGGAAATCTTGTTATTAAATATGATGGCTTAGCTGCTGGAAAAGGAGTCTATGTTTGTGACAACATGGAGGAAGTCAAAGATGCTTTAACAGAATTAGAGACTCAATATGGTACACAGTTCTCCTTTTTGATGGAAGACAAGATTCTTGGTGATGAAATCTCTATCATTGGCTTTACTGATGGCAAAAATATAAGATTGCTCCTACCTTCCCAAGATCACAAACAACTTTTAGATGGTGACAAAGGGCCTAACACAGGTGGTATGGGGGCCATGTGTCCAGTACCATTTTGTGATGAGGCTTTGATGACTCAAATTTGGGAAAAAGCAGTGACTCCTACTCTTAATGGTCTCCAAGCAGAAGGCTTTGATTATAAAGGGGTGGTATATTTTGGATTGATGATCTCTGAGAATGGACCTGAATTATTAGAATATAATGCTCGATTAGGTGACCCTGAAACAGAAGTTATCTTACCTTCACTCAAGACAGATTTAAAAGACTTAGTTTTAGCTTGCTTAAATGAAAGTTTAGCCAACTTAGAATTAGAATTTAATGATGGTTATTTTGTGGATGTAGTACAAGTATCTGGAGGTTATCCAAAAGCTTATAAGAAAGGATTTCCTATCAAAGGATTAAATACAGTTAATGAAGATATTATTGTATTTCATGCTGGTACCAAATTAGAAGAAGGACAGGTATTAAGTAATGGAGGTCGAGTTTTGAATATAGTAGCTCAAGCTCCTACTTTAGAAAAAGCTATTGAAAAAGCATATGAAGCAGCAGAAAGCATCAGCTTTGAAGGGCATTTCTATAGAAAAGATATTGGAAAGCGAGTTTATAAAAATTTTAAGTAGCACGTTGCACGTGCAACGTGTAACGTTTCATTTGTAACGTCTATCATAATATGATAAAAATAGCTCTTTTTATATCTGGTCGAGGTAGTAATATGAAAGCCATTTTGGAACAATGTAAAAATGGTATATTGAGTGATATTGCAAAACCTGTTTTAGTCTTTTCCAATAAAAAAGATGCAGTAGGATTAGATTATGCTACAATGCATGAAATCCCTACTATTTCTGTTGAATCAAAAGGATTAAAACGAAAGGATTTTGATCAAAAGGTATTGGCATTATTAGAACCCTACAACCCTGACTATATTGTATTGGCAGGTTATATGCGAATTTTGAGCCCTATTTTAATACAAGCTTATCCAAAACGAATTATCAATATACATCCAGCAGATACCCACCTTCATCAAGGTTTAGATGGCTATAAATGGGCATTCGAAAAGAAATTACCAAAAACTAAAGTCACAGTACACTATGTAGATGAGGGTTTGGATACTGGAAGTATTATAGAACAAGCAGAAGTAGATTTAACTGGAGTTAAAACTTTAGAAGAGATAGAAAGTCGAGGTCTAAAAGTTGAGCACCAACTATACAGTCAAGTATTGAAAAAAATATTGATACAATCATAAATAGAAAATAAAAAATATGTGTGGAATTGTCGGTTTTTATGGTAAGCCCAATATTGTCAGTGAACTACTGATAGGGATGAATGCATTGCAACATCGCGGACAAGATGCTGCAGGTATTATTACATTTGAAAAAACCTTTCACATAAAGAAAGGATTAGGCTTAGTCGCTAATGTCTTTGAACAGCGTCACTTTGATCGTTTAAAAGGCAATATAGGAGTAGGACATGTACGTTACACCACTCAAGGAACCAATGAGTTGAGTAATGCACAACCAATTGCAGCCAACTATCCTTTTGGAATTGCAATGGTCCATAATGGAAATGTGACCAACTTTGAAGAAATGCGAGAAGTACTATATAATGATTACCATACATTGCCTGCCACTACAAATGACTTAGAGCTAATTCTTTATACATTTGCGTCTGAATTGAATAAGAAAGATTTGGCTAATGTAGGAGTCATCGATATTTTTGATGCTGTCAAAACAACTCAAGCAAAGGTACATGGAGCTTATTCTGTCATAGCAACTATTGCCAACCATGGTTTATTAGCCTTTTGTGATCCTAATGGAATCCGTCCATTAGTTTTAGGTAAAAAAGAAACCGAATATGGTACTGTTTATGGTTTTGCATCTGAAAGTGTCTGTTTTGACCATCAGGGCTATGAAACTGTTCGAGATTTAGAACCTGGAGAAATTGTTTATATTGATAATAAAAAAGAAGTACACTCCTCTATTGGTACCCAAAAAGGTAAAAATTTCTGTGTTTTTGAATACATCTATTTTGCTCGTGAAGATTCTACTATTCAAGGTAAATTAGTTGCTGGACAACGTGTCAAAATGGGCCGAATGATAGGTAAACAACTACAAAAACTAGGATTAGAGCCTGATATGGTCATTGACGTACCAACCTCTGGATATTTTGCGGCATCAGGGTTGGCGGAAATTTTAGGTATTCCGTATAAGAGAGGGTTAGTTAAAAGTAACTATATTGGTCGAAGTTTTATTTCTCCAAACCAAGGAGAACGAGAAGCTATTGTAAAACGTAAACTCAACCCAATTCGAAAAACAATTGCTGGCAAAAAAATAGCAGTTGTTGATGATAGTATTGTAAGGGGAACAACCTCTAAGCGTATTGTACAAACACTTCGTGAAGCTGGAGCCTCAGAAATTTACTTCATATCAGCAGCTCCTCCAGTCAAAAATCCATGTATTTATGGAATAGATATGTCTGTAACAACGGAACTCATCGCTGCCCAAAGAAGTTTAGATGATATATGTAATTTTATTGGAGCAGATGCATTGATATATCTACCATTGGAAGACTTGAAAGAGATCTTTTCAGAAATGCCATCATGTATGGCTTGTTTAGATGGTCTCTACCCTACAGAAGGTGCTGCAGAGTCACTTCGACTAATAGAACAAGATCGCCTCAAATCTGGGGGGCGTTAGCAAGAAATTACAATCTGAGTAAATTTTTATTTTAAATTAGTATAACTTAAAACAATTTAATTGCTTTGAGCGGAACTCCTATTGCTACTACCTTATACCTTATTGGATATCAAGGAATAGAATCCTTGTGTTAAAATTTAAAACAAAAAGTTTTAAATTAACCTTGCTTTTTGAAACAATTTGTTTTAAATTTGCATTATATATAGTAGAAACGGTTAGTACCACATTGATATAACCCCCTTAAAATAAAAAATTTATGATCAGCAAACACATTACACTGGTTAAGAGCCAATTACAGGCAGCTTTGTACAAAGTTAATTTCAAAAAACCTAAACCGTTGATTCAGTTAGGTTTACTAGGTATATTGATTTTTTTATTTACACAAAGGGAATTTTCTTTCCAAGTCACAATGGCGGCTCCTACTGCGTTACAGGGTACAAAAGAAAAATCAAAAACACAACATGCATCGATTATTCCAACAAATACAAAATGGTGGAACGAAATCAAAGAGAATCAACCAACTATAGAGGAAAAAATGAATCTCGCAAACCCAGCTACAGCCGTAGGTGCAGCCTTGACCGAAGCTCAACAAAAAGAAGCAGCAAAATTTTCAAATTTAGGTTTTGTTTTAAATCCTGGATTAGGGAAAAAATTAGGCGTTTCAGATGAAGTTGTTGCTTTTAAGCGACAGAAATGTTTAGATTATATTGAAACTTACTTATCTACAGCAACAGAAGAAATGAATCTTTTTGGAATTCCCGTCAGCATTACATTAGCGCAAGGTTTAGTTGAAAGTAATGCGGGTGATAGTAGGTTATCTAAAAATGAAAACAATCACTTCGGAATCAAGTGTAAATCAAAGTGTTTGGGCTGTCGTTGTGCTAACTATACTGACGACGACAAATACGACATGTTTCGGATTTTCGATTCCCCATGGTATAGTTTTCGCGAACATAGTAAATTGTTAACTGGAAATCGCTACAAACATCTCTTAAAATTAGACATCACAGATTATAAAAATTGGGCAAGAGGCTTACAAGCAGCAGGTTATGCAACAAATAAAAAATATGGAAAAACACTCATTGCTGTAATTGAAAAATTAGAATTATATAAATACGATAGAGTTAACTGATTGTTATTTTCTAAATTTAGGTCTCGTGTTCGCCCCAAAGCCCCGTCCAAACTGGCTTTGGGGCTCTTTGTATCCCCCATCCCATCGGCATTGTAGCACAATGTTGCTGGGATTTTTTTATTGCAAAATCAAAAAAAACGCTAACTTTAGGAACTTATAATATTTATAGCACCCAAACGCATAACTTAAATATACGAAATTTCGCAATAATGACAAAAATTTCCTTAATACTTATGTCTCTACTTATTTTTGCCTCAACTACTTTTGTAACAGGTCAATTAAAACAAGGACATAAAGCCTTAAAAAAATTAGATTATGAAACTGCCATAAAAGCTTTTGAAGTTGATGTATTCAATAGTAAGGGAGACATTGCTGTTGAAGCTGAGTACAATTTAGCAAAAGTATACTTCACAAAAGACTACGAAAATTTTAGTTTAGAACAAGCTAATCAATATGCAAAAAGAGCAATTGATCGACATGATAAATTAGAGCCTAAAGAAGTACAGAAAGTACAAAAAAAAGGATTAGGTCGGTTAATGTTGGTAAACTACAAAAGACAAATTGTAAATGCTGCCTACACTAAAACAAGAGCTAAAGATAGTTATAAAGCATATCAACATTTCTTAAATGTTTTTGATGGTCCTACTCCCATACAACATGATAAAGCAATTCAATGGAGAAATCAAAGAGGATTAGATGAAGCCACTCTACTTGGTACATGGAATGCTTATGAGCATTTTTACCTTAAACATCATGAGAGTTGTGAAGAATATACCCCTCATGTTGACTCCCAACTTCAATTTCGAATGTTTAAAGCCTATATACATGAAAAAGGTTGGGGAGCTTATTCCCAGTTTGAAAATAAATATTCTGAAAATATATTTATTGTAGATTCTGTTGCTGCTGTTAATTTTTTGCCTATTGCTACTAGTAAGTCAATTCCAGCCTTCAAAAACTATTTAGTTGGTTATCCAAATAGCCCTTTTTCAATGTTGGCAATTGATTATATCATGAAATTGACCCTACAAAAAAGCACTTTAGAGGAGTATGATTATTTTGTAAGAACATTTCCTACACATCCAGGTATCAATACCCTTTGGGAGCAATATCATAAACTATTTCTAGAAATAAAAGGAACTCAAGCTGATCCTGAATTTAGAAAAATGTATCCTATGGCACCTCTTGAAAAAATAAATAAAATGAAGGGTCAGTAATAAATACTAAATATGACTAAGTTACTATATACGATTTTTTTAACGCTGATAATACTTCCCCCTACACAAGCTCAAGGAATAAAATTCAAAAAAGGGGATTACAAAAATTTGATCCAGAAAGCACAGAAAAAGAAGAAATTACTTTTTATTGATGCCTATGCTTCTTGGTGCAAACCTTGCAAAATGATGGAAAAAGATATATTTCCACTAAAAGAGGTTGGACATTATTATAACAAGCAATTTATTTGTAGTAAAATTGACGTAGAAAGCCCTCAGGGAGAAGCATTTAGTACAAAACATAAAATTGAGTCGATTCCAACGTTTTATTATAAAACAGGTACAGGTGAAATTATTTTCAAGAAAGTAGGAGGAACAGATGATGCTATTAAGTTCATAGAATATGGACAAACAGCTCAAGATATCTATAACTTAAAAACCAAACAGAAGAAAATAAGCAATCCACAATCAATGTTGCATTATGCTTATTTCTTAAAAGAAGCTGATGATAGTAGCTATAATCATTATCTACATCAGTTTTTGGATACTCAACAAGATTGGAGTAGTGCTGAAAATATGAAAGTAATCCTAGATTTAGCAGAGCAAGAAGAAAGTCCTGCTTTAGAATATTTTGTTGAAAATTTTGACAGCTTTTCTAATAAATTAGGTGTAGAAGCAACTTCCGAAAAAAGATTACTCTTAGTTTTAGATAGATCGATTGAGTTTTTGAAAGCAACTCCACAAGGAGCAATGCCTGATATGGATAAATTAGCCCCTGTATTTGAAAAGTACTTTGGCAAAAAAAATTATTTGGAACATTTTCTATTATTTCAATTTAGGTATCATCAACAGAATGAGGATTATCCCAATATGCGACTAGTTTTACGACGTTTTATCAATGAAGTCATTGTTCCGATGGAAGATGGTCGGGAAAAAGCAATTGAATACATTAACACAGCTGCCGTTTACTATGAAGCTGCAAAAGATATAGCTCAATTCCAAGCAGAAGCAATACAATGGGGAGAGCGTGCCATTGAAATGGATCAAAGTGCTGATATATACTCTATTTTAGCTGTCCTTTGTGAAAATGCTGGGTTTATGGAAAAAGCAACATTATATCAACAAAAAGCAAATGAAGCTCATAAAAAGTAAGAAGCACCTGTCATGTTAAACGTTACACGTGTAAGCTGTTTATTTATATTTTTTTTGACCTCAAGCATTGCATTAGTTGAGATTTTATCGTAGTTTTGGTTTATTAAAAACATCTATCACGTCCTACGTTACACTTTAAACGTTGCACGTGCAACGTGCAAATTACACTATGAGTAAGATTATTATTATTGGAAACCAAAAGGGTGGAGTTGGAAAAAGTACCATAGCAACCTTGTGTGCTAATGCACTTTCACAAGATCCATTCAATCTAAAAGTTTGTATTATTGATACAGATAGACAGAAAAGTATTGTAGAAGCACGTGATTTTGATGTAGAGGACTACAAAGGAGAACCTCCCTACAAAATCCTTGGTATGGATTTACCTTCTTTACAAAAAGAAATCTATGCTTTAGATAAAGAATATGATCTTATTTTTATTGATACTGCAGGACGTTTAGATATCAACCTAGACATTCAACAACAAGAAATTACAAAAGCGTTGATGTATGCAGACTTTCTCTTTATCCCATTTAGAGCAGGTAATTTCAACCTTGATGCCACTTTAGAATACTTAAAGATGGTCATCAAACTCTCAAAGTTAAGAGGAGAGTCAGAACGTCAACTCAGGTTTATGGGCTTTGTCAATATGTTTAGAGATCGATCGAAAACCAATACAGATCTGATATTAGAAATTGAAAACCTAAAATCGGCTGGCATCAAATTTATGTCTACCCGTTTACGTAACTATACCCTTTTTGAAGATATCAATACCATTGATAGTCTCTATGATGTTAACTCTACAGATAAAGCTAAACTTAACTTTACAGTTTGGCTCAATGAGTTTATAAAAACCTTAAAAGATGAGTAAAAAACGTTCAAAAACCAGTGATTTTAGCCTTGAATTAGGAACGAAAAAAACTGGAAACCTGCCCACAAAAGAAGAAATTGAAAAAACAATTGCTAAAGCAGTTGAAAATGTAGTTGAAAAAGAAGAGGCAAAAGTAAAAAGAATTCCTTTTACAACAGCACTTACACCTGAAAATAGAGCCACACTAGAAGCGGCTGCTCATGAAGGAAAAGAAAGTGTTGCCGATTTATTGAATATTGCTATCAACTATTATTTTGAGCAAGTTCGTCCACTTGAAGATCATGGAATGAAAGAGGTTTTTCTCAAAATTTTTGAGAAAAAAGTAAAGTAGTAAATGAAACACTAATTATTGACCTAAGTATTCTTTAGTTAAAGGATCTAAAGGCTCTATTATCCATTTTGAATATTCTTTAGGTATAAAATTTGTCCCATTGGATAAAATACCTGACTTTGTTCCCTCACCTACAATGTTAATGACTTCATAGTGTTTATCTTTGAAAATAGTCCCTGCTCCATCATTAATAGTTTCCCCCTTATAACTCAGATGGATACTTGCAATCCAATTATCATCTGAAGCCTTTAGTAGTCCTCCTGCTCTCAATTTCATTACTTTTGCTGTATAACTATTTGGACTATCTCCATTCTTATAAATTTCTCCTCTCCAAATTACAGAATCTTTCTTTGTTAATGTATCACAAAAAGCTATATTTTTATCTCCTCGATAAACAATACAAACATCAATTGTATCCATATCTTTGTTGTGCACAAGTAATAAAAAATCTGTTCTATTATTTTTCTTAGTACAAGAAAACATCAAGGTGATGGAAAAAACGAAGACTAAGGATTGGAAGATATATTTCATAGGGCTCTACTTTAGATTAAATTATAAGACGCAATAATATTAAATATTATTGCGTCTTATAATTTATTTTTTTGCACGTTACACGTTACACTTGTCACTTATTAAGGAGTTATAACTGTAGAAACAGGCACTTGAGTCAAACCTGGAAGTAAATCAGCCAATATAGGGCGCAAACCACTCAAGAAAAACTCTACAGCAATCACCATTACAATCAACCCCATTAAACGAAGCATAACTTTATTACCAGTCTCTCCTAACATTTTGGAAAGAATAGCTGATGCTGAAAGTACTGCATAAGTGATGGCTAAAATAAGTACCATCATTCCAATAAGAACAGCTTTTTTTGCTAAAGTATCTGCATCTTGCATCATTACAATTGAATTTGTAATAGCACCTGGACCACAAATCAATGGAATTGCTAGAGGTGTGATAGAGATATCTGTCACATAAGATTTTACTTCATCAGCCTTAATTTTCACTCGCCCTAAACGAGCTTGCAACATATCTGATCCCATTTGAAAGAAGATAATTCCGCCCACAATACGAAATGCATCAGCAGAAATACCAAAAAAGGCAAATAATACTTGACCTGAAATAGCAAAAGTCAACATCGTTATAAAAGCAGCTATTACTGCTTTTTTTGCCGTAGCACGTTGTTGTTTTCGTGTTAGCTCACTAGTCATTGTCATAAATACCGGCATGGTACTAAAAGGGTTGACAATGGAAAAATAGGAGGTAAATGCTATTAGTGCGAAAGACACTGTCTCGTTCATGGTAAAAATTCTTTTTAGTTTGATTTATTTTATTTCAATAACAGTACAAAAATATAGCTAATCGATATATTTTTAGAATTTTTACCTAAATTTATATTTTAAACAGAAAACAAATCTTTATAAGTCTATTTTTAAAGAAAAAAAATATAGAAATTAATTATAATCCCTTTTCAAACAGAAAAAAAATCTACGCTAAAACTATGGATATTGATAAAGTTGACAAAAAAATACTCCAACTTTTACAAGAGAATGCAAAGTTGACAACTAAGGAAATTGCAGCACAAATGGACTTGACAACAACTCCAGTCTATGAGCGTATTAGAAGACTAGAAAAGAATGGTTATATTACAGGTTATGTTGCCTTAGTAAATAGAAAAAAGGTAGATAAAAATCTAATTGCGTTTCTCTCTATTTCTTTAAAAGAGCATTCACAAAAAGCATTATTAAAATTTGAGAAGGAGATTTTAATCTTTCCAAAAGTAACAGAGTGTTATCATATTGCAGGACAATACGATTTTTTGTTAAAGATTTTAGTGAAAGATATGCAAGATTATCATGAATTTACTTTCAATAGATTAGCATCTTTAGACAACATTGCTCATGTACAAACTGATTTTGTAATGAATGATTTGAAGTATTCAACAAGTATTCCATTAGGTTAATTATCCTTTTACTCGTTTCAAAAACTCAGGTCTTGGTAAATTTTTGGCTAATTCTCGATTGGCTTTTCGGTCATCAGATAAGGATTTTTTGTATTTATGTGTTTTCTCATGAAGTATCCAATATAGATCAGCAGTATCAGAGAATATTTTTTTGTCAATCCACCATTTCACAAAAGCTCCAGCCTTAGCTTCTTTGGTATTTTGAGTAGTTTGCTTATCAAAATATTTGAGCGCATGTTGAACAAAAACATCCTCAAAACCCAAGATATCTCCAGCTTTAATTGTTGGCAAAATTTGTTTAAAAGCAATTCCTTCTTTGACACCATAGCCTATAAGCTCCATATAAGCCAAATAAAGCGCGTTTGCCATCCCATTAACCTCTAAGTCGGTTGGGGCAAAATCTTTCAACACAACGCCTTCTAGAGGGCTAATAGTCCTATCCCGAATAATAAAAGCAATCCCTGTTACTTTATTTCGATTTTTGATGTACTCAAATTCTAGTTCAATCTCTTTACTAAAATTGTTAATTTCTTCTATCATAGGTTCTAAAACTCGTCGCCTAAAATTTGGCAAAGTTTTATACTTTCCAGAAACACCTAAAAAAGATTTTAATTCCTCTAATTCATAGCCTAAATTACTAGCTGGTTTATGTTTTCGAGTACGCTCTCTTTCTGCTTTAAAAACTTGATACATACGGACTGAATATTTGCCTCGTAAGTCCATAATTTCCAATGTATTCAGCTTTACATATTTATTCAACTCTAACAAAAAAGGCTTCATCATGTCTGAAAACATAAATTCTATACTCTTCTCTTTTTGCTTATTTTCTACGATTAAAATATGTTGAAACCAATTGATACCACCTTTGATAATTCTTTCTTCATTATTAAGAATCACAGGTTGAGTAAATCGGATAGTTTGAGTCAACAGTCTATCACAAATATTTTCTAGATAAGAATAAACACTTCCCCAACGTTTAGTGTCTTCACTAGAAAATAGTTTTTCCAAGCTTTTTACAGGTACAATTTGCTTATGAAATAACTCATCTTCTTGAGGGTTAATCCTTGAAGCTAAGTAAAGTATCAACTTTTGTTCTGTAGCAGATAGAGAGTAATGAGCTTTAAGTACAAACTCATTTTCTATCTTGGCAATTGCATTTTTCTTATCTTCCATTTTGGATGATTTTCGACTCTATTTTAATTTAGAATACGAAGATAAGTACAAAATATGTACATTGCAAGTGTACAAGTACATATAAGTTGTACACCTACCCTAAAAAAAGACTAAAAACCATTATACATCAATATTTTAGAATAAAAAAAATATCCTGGTTTTGATTTTTTACCAAAAAAAAGCAGTCCCATAAATGTACACCTTTCCAAAACTTAGTCTGCAAAACATTGGGGAGGGGGGCGTCGCAACAGGGGAGGGGTCTTTTAAAATAGCGTGCTTTGCACGCAGCTATATTTAAGTCTCCCTCCATGAATGGAGGGTTGGGGTGGTTGACACAAAAAAAAGAAAATTTAAAAAAAAACCTAAGTAAGCGAAGCGCCTTTAAGTTTTATTTTAAATATTTAATCTTTATTAATTTAGAGAGCACATAAGTAACTAACAATCAAATTATAGTGAAAAAGCATGTGTACATTTATGGGACTGCATGTGTACATTTATGGGACTGCATGTGTACATTTATGGGACTGCATGTGTACATTTATGGGACT
>Ga0102815_10000298_pt1 | contig 35470 bp, 36 predicted proteins | sample ColrivemetaGS759_FD_79113 | JGI IMG/M metagenome (GOLD analysis project Ga0102815, IMG submission 79113) | Estuarine microbial communities from the Columbia River estuary - Ebb tide ETM metaG S.759 | ecosystem: Environmental > Aquatic > Marine > Intertidal zone > Estuary | place: USA: Columbia... | reverse complement strand
TTTTAGATATCATAAATGCAATTGATGCTAAAAATCGTAGGGTTGTTGACTATGTTATTGGCTCGCAACCTTATGCTGACAATGTAAATCTTCAAGATCAACTAATTCTCAACAAGCTTCCCACTTCTGAAGAACCACTTACTTTTCTTTTGAGGTATGGGGCTCAAGCAACAGATCCTACCATAAATATAAATAATCCAGGCTATATATTTATAGCACCTACTGAAGAAACAGTAGTTTTCCCAGCAGATATAAATATTGAACTTACTGGTACTACCCAAGATGACTTTATAGTTTTTAAAGACATAACTTTAAGTTCAATTACAGTACCTATTACTTCTTCTCCATTTACTTTACTTCTTGATAATGTAACTTTTAATAATGAATTACTTATTTATTCTAATATAAATGTCATTATTCAAGATTCTCAATTTATAGATGTTACTACTTTAGATTTTTCTAATAGTTCTGTAATAAAAATAACTAATTCTAATTTAAAAAATGATAATAGAATTTTAGAGCTTTCAAACAATTCTTTGGTTACTATAAGTAACTCTCATATAACTGGCGAAATAGTTTTAAGATCTTCTTCAAAACTATATTCTAATGATGTATCTTATGAAATTTTAACAGATACTCCAGTAATTGTCGCAAACGAAACAAATACATTTGTTTCACTCAAAGATATAGAGTTCCTTACTCCATTAAACTATTCTTCTAATTATATAGATGGTTTAGGCGAACTTTATTGTAATTTAAATGTATATGATTCTTCTTTAAATGATATTTTAAATCAAGATCAATCATATACCAAACAAATAAAAGTTGGCTCTACATTAAATAATAACGAAGGTATGCAAGTAAAACATTACTACCTTCCAAACGGTTATGAGCATTTCTTTTATAATGATGAGCAAGCAAGAGATACAATTGCTAATTTTATTTCAGCTCACACTTTAAATCATTCAGCTGTATCTTGGGTACATGACGATCAAAACGATACTTTTGCTTTAAAATTAAATTTATCTTCTTCTGATTTATCTGATGAAGCAGATATTGCTTTTAAAAGTAAAACAAATATTTTTACTCAACGAAATGTATTTAATGATGTACACATAACATCTGCTACTATTAATAATGCTGATATAGATGTTGCTTCTATCGATTTATTAACTGTACCTACTCAATTACAAACAGATAGCTCTAATAAAGCAGCTTCTACTCAATATGTTAGAGAAGCTTTTTCTAAGCTCGAAGCTGACATAGAAGATTTAGAGTTAACAGAATTAAAAGATGTATCTATAACTTCTCCAGCAGAATCTCACGTAGTAGTTTATAATCCATTAGCTGCTACTATTTCACAAAACTGGACCAACAGACAATTAAGCTCATCAGATCTTTCTAATGATTCTCAACTCATTAAAGCGGGAGATTCTGTATTTAGGCTTTCTGATATAGCTAGACCTACTTTGTTGTGGCAAAGTGGAGCAGCTGGCCCCAACAGCGGCTATTCTTCTACTAACCAAACTTTGCGATGGAATGGTGATCAATATGATATTCAAGGCACTATTACAAAGGGTAATGGTCAATGGATAGTTGATTTAGCCAACAACTCTTTATTAAGAGCCTCTTTTGAACCAACTACAGTTTCCGATTACGATGGTTGGGGTAAAATTGCTTTAGCTGATAATGAAGAGGTTAGAGACGGTTCAAATTCAACAAAAGCAGTTACTCCTTCCTTGTTGCATTCAAATTATGCTAGCAATACTTTTAGCAATTTAGGTAATTATGAAACAGCTAGAGCTAATTTAGGTTTCTCTAATTTACCTCATTATTATAAATATGATTTAGATACCGCAACGATTGAAAATGTTGCTTATGCTTATCCTGGCTACGATTCTGTTTTTTATGAACAAGTTTCTGCAGGATTTAATACTTTTGATTTATCAGAAGGAAAATTTTATTTCTTATCTTTAGATAATTCTCAAAATGTATTAATAAATTTAACTAATGTTTTTCCATTAAATTCTACTTCTAAAATTAGAAAAGAAACCGCTTTAGGCACTTATCAATTAATTGTCGATCCTTCTCAATATATTCTCACTTCTGATAATGTAAAAATATACAATTCTCTTGATTTAGTGAATCAATACCAAGAAATTTCAATAACAAAATTAGTAGATTTTTCTGGTGTTATTTATTGGAAACTTTCTGGATATTATCAAAACTCAAATAATTCTAGTACTGCTCCAATAGATATAGAAGCTACTCAAGATGCTGTGGCGCCTTTATTTATTAATGGCCAGCACTCACCTGCTATTAGTTATTTTTATGATGATCCAAATCACAGAATAAATACTACTCTTACTTTTGCAACAGAAGCTCAAGCTTTAGCTGGTATCTTAGAAGATAAACCTATATCTCCTAAAACTTTACAAACTGCAATACAAGCTTCTACTCCTACAGGAGTTTTATTTGCAAATAATAATTTAAATGATTTAACTAATATTTCTACTGCTAGATCTAATTTAGGTTTAGGTTCAGCAGCATTAACAAATATTGGTTTTTCAGCTGGTGATACTCCCAGGGTAGGTTCTTCCAATCTTATAGTCAATCAAGCACTTATTTATGACGGTACAGGAATTGTCTCTACAACAATGTCTCTTGGTGGTGGTTCATATACAACCGCAACTACTTTAAATGAAGGTATTGTTACTTTAGCAAAACTTTCTGATCCAGTTTCAAGTCAAAATGCTGCTACTCCTGATTGGTTTTATAAAACAATCTCAAGTAGCTCTCCTAATGTTATACAATCTACTTTAAAATCACTTTCTGGTTCAGCTGTATATCAACCAATGAATTATGATTTTAAAGCTGAATTTTCTTACTATTACAGTATTTCCACTACGCTTACTAGCGGAAACTTAGAAATAGAATTGCCAGAGATTGCTTTAGGTATACCTGGTACAAAAATAGAATTTAAATATAGGCAACAATACAGTAACTATACTGTCTCCTTGATACCTTATTCTGGAGATACTATAGATAGAGATCCTTTTAATTTTATTTTAAATGAAGAAGGTCAATTTATTACTTTTGTTGTTGGTTTTGATGGAAACTGGGAGATCCACTAATGTCTTATAAAATAACTAATGTAAATGGGAATTACGGCCCAAATATAAATCTTACTACTGAAACTATTTCAGAAAAAGGTAATTTATATTTTACTGAACAAAGAGCTAAATCTTCTGCTTTAGAAAACAGAAATGAATTTCCTACTTATCTTGATAAGCATTTCTACACTATTGGTGCTCTTGAGCAAAAGCAGGGAGACCTTTTTTGGCAAGTATTAGCTCCAATAAAAATTATTGAAATTACAGCTACTTTAGGCGTTGCTTCTGAAGGTAATTCAGTAGTTATTTATGTTCAAAAAAATGGTGGAAACTCTCCTGACAAACTATTATACGATATATCAATTCCACCACTTTCAAATAAAAAAATAGTTGGTGGAGAAAGAATTCTTCAACAAGGAGATTATATCCAAGTAGACATTGCTTCTGTAGGCACTGTTTCTCCTGGTCAAAATCTTACTGTTTCTTTCAAATACCACAACATACTTTAAGGATTAAAAATGGCAATACTTAAAAAAATCAATGGGCTTTCTTATCAACCCAGTACTACTGATCCTGATTTAGGTCAACCTGCATATTTTCAATCATATGCTAATACCACTAACTTCGCTTTAGCTGAAGATGAAACAAATTCTGTGCTTTATATTGACGGTAATGCTTATGACTCTACTAGTTTAGTTCCTTTTTTTAATAAAGAGTGCAAGGCTTTAAACCATCTTAAAAAGAATAACTATACTTGGTACACCAACTCTGCTTTAAATACTCGTTATCCTCAAGCAATAGCTATGCACGATGATTATATCTTTACAGATAACTCTCAGAACTCTATTTTCCCTATGATTTTAGAGCCATCTAAATTTGCAAATTTAGATAATTCTACATCTTCATCTCCTATGAAAGTATATGAGTACCAAGGTCAAACTTATACCTTCATGCTTTCTCCTGAATTCACAGGTGCAGTTACTTACAGAGGTGACGAAGAAAAAATTTCAATTATTGTTGGCCCTGACCTAGAAAACCCAGAAGCTGTTATAACTTCTCCTGAACTTCTACTTGTCACTAGTTCTTATTATGGTTCAAACCTTTCTATTTTGCATGTAGATATGGAAAATAGAACTATTTATTGCTTGAGCACAAGAAACTATGACTCTAGAGCAGGCTACGCTTACACAGAATATGTCGCTTTAAATCTTTTTGCTATTCCTTTTGGTCTCCCCGTCGATGGTAATTCTTACATTGGTGAAATAAACGCTACTAATCTTTTGATTTCCGGCGTTACTCAATTTGCTACTAATATTCCCATAAAAGAGCAAATTGTTTATTGTGGTTTAGATTCTTACGACAATCACATTTTTTCTAGAATCAATGCTAATTCTGATCCAATTGAGTACGCTTTCTTTGTAATTAACAATTCTTCTGGTTCTGCTTCTGTTGTTAGAACAATTAACTTGACCGCTCCTGGTTACTATTTAAACGCTTTGCATTCTTATCAAAGTCAGTTTATTTATAATTCTTCTAATAAGAATTACGAATCAGTTGCTTTTACAACAAACGCTTCACAAACATTCAATCCTTTCCTTATTCAATGGGATAAAACAGTAGACGCTTCTTTATCTACTACTACTCCTATTACTTTTACTGATATTTTAGTAGACGATGTTTCAAAAGTTAATTATGATCCTACTTCTTTATTATGGGCTTCAGGCGTAAGGGTAGCTACTCATACTAAAATTCTTTATTCAGTATTGAATAATATCGAGTATCTTACTTTACTTCCCGTATTTAGACATGGATATGCTGTTACTTTAGCAGAAGCTAACAATAATGCTGCTTTAAATATGCATTGTTATAAAATCAATAGAGATTCTGCAACCAATTTACCTTCTCTTGAATATATCAGTACTACTCCTACTACTAATATTGATTACTATCTCACTTCAAACAACACTGTCATTAATAGTATTGATTCTTCAGGACTTTCTTTTTATAGCTTGACTCCTGGTGGTTGGGTCAAAACTAATACTGAGCAAGGTATTTTTACTGCTATGACTTACGATAGCTTTGGTAGGACATGGGCTCTCGAAATTGTAGGAAAACAAATTGCTCAATGGCCTGTTAAACATACTTATATTTCAGGCACAGTTGCAGACCCAGAACTTAAGCTTCATTTAATTACAAATTCTATTGCTTATTCTACTACTATTGAATTTGGCACTACTAATCAAGAATACGCTGGCATAACTCTTAATAATACTTTAAAAGTAAATGCCTATGACAATGTAGGACAACGTATTTCTACAGATGTTATAATCAGTATTGAAGGTTCTAATATGACTTTTACTGATGGTAGCACAAGTACTGTTACTACAACTTCTGCTATTCAAGATACTTCTATTCCTGTTTTAATTACTGGCCCTGGTTATATAAACGTTACAGCTAGCTTCGCTATTTAAGGAGATAAAAGATGGCAGAATTTCAATTTTTAGATAAAATAATAAATACAGTTTCACTTCAAGTTAAACCTAATAATAAATATAAAACTAAAACTCACAAATATCTGTCATCTTTTATCTCTACCTTAGTTCCTAATTATATTACTAAGAATAATTTTTATAATCTTTCTTATTCTCAAGATTATAATTTTTCTAAAAACTTACTTTACACAGATTCTTCTTACACTCCTTTAACTATTTTTCTTCCAGAAAATAATTATTATTTTTCTTCATCAAATACATTATATGTTTCTGATGGATTTGAAACTCAAATAGAATACGATTCTATTATTACTTTAAATATTCAACCAGAAAAAACTGAGGATTATGATGTTTTAGAAACATATTATAATTCTACTCAGTTTATAATATCCCAAACTATTACTTCTCTTTCTCCTTCTATTGTTACTTCTACATTCAAATCTTCTTCTTCTACTGAAAGCACAATACTTTATACGCCAGAATCGTATCAAAATTTCCAAAATGCTTATTCAATACATAGATCTTTTATATTAGATAATCCTTTATATATACAAAACACAGAAGATACTTTAAACTTAGGTTTAGATTTAGAAACTAATTATATTGTTCAAATTGAAGATGTTGTTGCTTCTACTTATACTCCTCCAAATCCTTCTGATATTACAATTATAACTCTTAAAGAATTCTGGGCTTAAAAAATGAAAGAATTAAAATTTTTTGGTGGCTCTCTTCATGTTTATGAAGATGAAAAACTAATCATGAAAACTAGAGGCAATCCATCTAAAGTAAACGGAGCCCCGTTTCTTTCCGAACAAGAAGCTTTAGATTGGTACAATGCCAACTACCCTGAGCAAAAAGAAGAACTTCCGGAGAATTTAAATGAAGAAACTATTTGATATTTTTGGTTTTAAAAGTTCTGCAGGTGGTTATTATTTTGGAAAAAATAATATTGTTGGCGCACCTTCTGAAGCAAAAATTTACGCAGCAGATCAAGCCGCTGATGCTCAATCTAATGTGAAGCAATCAGTTAATACTGTATTTCAAAACCCTTCTAATACAGTATTGATGGATTCTTCTTTTTTCCCTTCTACAGTCAAGTCTACTTTTACACCAAGATCCACCAAGCAAGATGACTGGAATACTTATTCTCAACATATAACTCCTTATTTTCATAATAATAGTCATGACAGAGTTTTAAATAAAGAATTGAGAAATGTTGCTTCTAATAATTTCACTTTTCAAGATACTGATGGCACTTCTTATTCTATTAATGTAAAGCCTAAAGTTATTGGAAATTATTCATTTTTTGATAACGATATTACTCTTTACAAAACAGACACTCCTGAAGATCTTTTAAACTCAATTACTCAAACAATTCCTACTTATTATTATTCTACTAGATATGTAAGATCTGGTTTTGTGCATCCTTATTGGGTGGATCTTCAAAATAGACACATTTATTTTTTTGGTTATTTTAATTATTATATAAATAATAACAATTCTGTTTATTATCTAACAATAGCTATTTTAAGGTTACCTTTTACTACAGATGCAGTAGAGGGAACTGTAAGTTTAGGGAGTTCTTGGGAATTTTTTCTTCCTCCTCAGTCAACCGCAGCGTGGGCTCTTGCTTATACAGAAACTAGAAGAATATTTTTTATAGGTTTAAGTACTTCCGGAAACCCCCTTTATATGGTGGATTCAGAAAGAGACTCAGCTTCTTATAATAGCTGGTATAACGGTACACCTACAATAAATTCTGATTATTCTTTTTATGAACATGACTTAACTACTGGTTCTTTTACAGTATTGCACACTTACACAGCTTCAACAGGTTGGGGTTCAGGTAATAACTATACTTCTATTGCTAATAGAATTAAATTAAATTACAGCCCTTCTGCTTTTGAGTACACAGGTACTTCTAATATATGGGCTTCTTATATGCCTGTATACAATACTTCTAATGAACTTAGTATTGTTGCTATTTTGTGGGACAAAGATTTAGATACTTTTGAAATGTCTCCTGTAACTATTACTTTTTCTAATTCAGAAACCATTAGAAATCATTTCGTAGATCAATTTGAGCAAATAGTGCCTTTTGTTTATCAAGAATCAAACTCTATATTAAGTTTAAATAATGCTAGTATTTGCGTTGTTTCCATGGAAATAATAACTGATTCTAATAATCAAAAGCATTTGTCTTTGTTTTTTAAGCAAAAAGCAGAAATTGCTTCTCGTTTTATAACTACTCCTGAGACAAAAAATCTTGTAACTTTTAGAATAGATACTCCTACTACTTTTACTCATGAGCAAACAATACCTGTTGATGCTTTTGATACGCTTTTCTTAGATTCTAATTCTACAAACCTTGTTGTAGCTACACCAACCTTTGTAGAAACTTATCAATTTGATCCTGTTTCTTTTTGGCAGAAAAAAGCTTCATTTGATGGAATTTCTTATTCTCTTTCTAGAAGGTCTGATACTGAATTTTATGTAACTTACCTTGATACAGAAAACCCAAGAAGCCTTACTTATCAAGGATATCCTTTTTCTAAAGCAGACATATCTGGCACCCTTTTTAAATATTCGATGTCAGATACTTCTTCTACTACATCTCATCAAACCGCAAGTGTAAATCAATTACATATAATAATTGAAGAGAACCTTTCTTATACTGCTCCATCTACTCAAACTAATGTACTTGTCGCAGTAAAAGATTCTAATAATCAATTTTTATCTACAACTTTAACTCTTTCAACTAACTCTTTAAGTGCTGTTTGGACAGATAATTCTTCAAAAGATATTACAATAACTACTCTTTCAAACGATTATTTATCTATTAATTTAACTCTCACTTCTCCTGGTTTATTTTATATTTCAGGAAAGATGTAGATTTTCTTTTCTAATATATTTTAAACTCTTCATTAAAAAGGAGGAGAAAATATGACTTTTACATATCCAATTACAATAGTTGATTCAAATATCTCTATTAATGGAGATGTTACTTCAAATACAACTACTGGTTCTTCTTCTAATAGAATGATTACTCATGATATTAGCAATCAAATTGCTCAAGGCGACTTAGTTTTTGAATTAAATCCTCAACCAGTTTTAGAAACTTTAATTGTTTCTTTAGACGGTATTATTTTAAAGCCTGGAGTTGACTGGTCTCTTTCAACCAATCTATTGACTTTGAATTTTGACTCAGCTATAGATCTTACTTCGACTCTTCTAGCAATTTACGAAGAGGCATAAGATGGCTAGACAAACAAAGATAAAAATAGACGCTTTAGATTTACCAAAAATATTTGCTCCTGGTTTTGCTAAACGAAATGGTCTGGTTATTACTGGTGATAACTGGCAACACTTCGTTTACAATTTTGGATCTCAAACTACAGATATAACTGAATTCAGTTTACCTGTACCAGTACCTTTAGATTTATTAGGGAATGTTAAAGTAAAAATGAATGTTAATGGTGTTCCTGTAGAAAATAGACTTATCTCTATCCACCCTAATGCTTCTAATACTTTAATTTATGATTCTTCTGATTCTAATTCTTATTCTATTGATAGTACTGATTTAGTAGAATTTTGGATTCCCGAAACAACAACAAACACTCCTTAAAATTTTTCTAGAAAAAGGAATTAAAATATGGCTCAAATCCATGGAAAACAACTTAGAGGTCTTTCTATTGCAGCAGCAAAGCTAGCTAATGATGCAGTAGAGACACTTAAAATTAAAGACGGCAATGTAACACTTGCTAAGCTTAATAGCGATGTAAAGGCTACAGATCTTACTCTTGGCGCAAGCACTCTTTCTGGTATGCTTGCTGAAGCAGCAGCAGTTATCTCTTATGTTGACTCTGCACAATCAGCTGCTCAATCTTACGCAGATAGTGTTGCTCAGGGTCTTGATGTTAAGCAGTCTGTACACCTTGCTACTACAGATGGAGATATTGATTCTCTTTTCTCTTACTCTTCTGGTGTGCTTTCAGAGTCAACTCCTACCCAAGCTTCTTTGCTTGTTGACCAGGTTGCAGTAGCTCTTGGCGATCGCATCCTTGTCAAGAACCGTTCAACTGCTTCTGAGAATGGTATTTATACTGTTACTCAAGTAGGTGATGGTATTAGCACAGCTTGGGAACTTACTCGTGCAACAGATTTTGATACTGATACAGAAGTAACTGCAGGTGCTTTCTGTTTTGTAGAAGAGGGTGTTGCTAATGCAGATGCAGGTTTCGTACTTTCTACAAATGGTCCTATTACTCTTGATACTACAGCACTTGAGTTTACTCAATTCTCTGGTGCTGGCCAAGTAACTGCAGGTGACGCTCTTACTAAAACTGGCAATACTCTTGATGTAAACGTTGACAATCTTGCTATTGAAATTGATGGTCTCGATCGTCTTACAATTAAAGATGCCGGTGTAGATGAGAACCATATTGCTGCTACAGTTGCTGGTGAGGGTCTTTCTGGCGGTGCAGGTTCTGCTCTTTCTCTTGATCTTAGTGAAGTTACAGCAGGTACAGTAGCTCTTGCTGACCACTTTGCTTTTACTGATGTAAGTGCCTCTTCTGTTACTAGAAGTGCTTCTATTTCTTCAGCTCTTGATCTTGCTGCTGGTGACGGTATTGCCTCTGCTTCTGGTGTGCATAGCGTAGACCTTGCTACAATTTCTGGTCTTGAGATTGTAGGTGGCAAACTTAAGGTTGATGCTTACTCAGCCTCTACTGCTTTTTATGCTTCTATTGCTGTAACTGATAGTGGTCTTATTGCTGCTACTCAGCATGTAGATACTGCTACTGCTAGCGCAACATCTTCTGATGGCGACGCAACTGGTTACGCTATTGATAGTCAGCTTAACCCAGCCGCAGATACTCATTTCCTTGTTTTTGTAAATGGTATCGCTGTAGATCTTACTGCAGATAAGCTCGGTGATTGTTACTTTAGTAATGATAGTGGAGCAACAGCTCTTTCTCTCACAGCAGTTCAGCCTTCAAGTACACTCCATTGGAATGGTTCTGTTGCAGGTTATCAGCTTGATACTGATGACCAAATCAGAGTCGCTTTCTCTGTTGTTAAGATTCCTGGTGGACTTTCAGTTTAAAAAAATAATTAATTTTATTTAATATATTTTTATTAAAAGGGGGGCATTAGTCCCCCTTTTTTCATGGAGTTAATATGAAAATACCTGCTAAGCAAGTCAATTTTACTAATCATGCTTTTGTAAATCCTATTGAATTTACAAGCAATTATTCACATACACAACAATCTCCACACGATCTTTTGTGGATTGATTCTTCTAGCGATTACACTGTTACTTTGCCTGACACATCTACTATTCCAAATGGAACTATAGTAAGTTTTATTACTTTAGGAACAGGTAATTTATTAATTCAGCCTTACAATCAATCTGGTACTATAGATGGTCAATCTACTTTAACTTTAAATAGTACTAAAGGTGTTTGTCTCGTTTTATTAGACGCTACAAATAAAGTTTGGGCTGGTTTATCTCATTACGCTTAATGAAAGGTTTAAATGAAAATTGTATCTAAAGAATATTTAGGCAAGCAACAAGTTTACGATATTGGAATTTCTTCTTATACTAATAATCATAATTTCTTTTTAAAGAATGGCCTTGTTGCTCATAATTGTTTTAACAAAGCTCACTCTGTGAGCTATTCTTTTCTTACTTATATTAGTGCATACTTAAAAGCTCATCACCCTGTAGAGTTTTTTACTGCACTCATGTCTACTAGATCAAAAACTTTACAACCAAAAAGCTGGGCTGTAAAAGCTCCTGAGTATATTTCAGAAGCTAAGAAATTTGGTGTAGAAATACACCCACCTAGTATAAATAAATCTGGTTTCGAATTTACTATTCACGGCACCGAAATTTATTTTGGATTAAATGCTATTAGAGATGTAGGTCAAACAGCTGCTAAGGCTATTATAAAAGCTAGAGGGAATGTTCCTTTTAAAGATGTTAAAGATTTTTTAAACAGAATCAATATGCAAAAAGTAAATACTAAAGTTTTTGAAGCTTTAGTGCATGCTGGAGCTTTTGATCAAATGGGTTATTCTAGAAATGATCTTTTAGATTTTACGTCTGAAATATATAAATATATTAAAGATGTTGAAGATTATAAACAACGAGAAATAGATTACGCTGAAAGAGAACAACATAATGCCACTGTTATTCCTTTAATTGAACGACGTAATTTTCTTCGTAATGAAATAAAAAAGATTAATAATAGAATTTCAAAAGATAAACAAAAAGAAGATGATATAGATAATCTTCATATTTACGAAGAAGAGTTAGAGCCTCTTGAAGAAGCAGGTTACAAAAAGCTGCCTTCTTTAAAACGACATGATGTTCCTGTCTTTCCTGAAATACAGAGAACAAAATTTGTTCCTCTTACTCTTAAACAAATTATGGATCAAGCTCAATATATTGGTTGTTATATTGGTGGACATCCATTAGATCTTATATCTATTGAAAAAGACGATTTAGATACTCTTGTCCCTGGTTTATATGCATCTGTTGCTGGAGTAGTGCTTTCGATTAAAGAAATAAAAACTAGAGCTGGTAAGCTTATGGCTTTTATCGAAATAGACGATTCTACTCGATCAGCAGAAATAGTTGTATTTCCTTCTACATGGACTAAGATAAAAGAAATTGGCATTCAAGAAGCCGATATAATAAAAGCTAGAGTAAAAGTTGAATCAACTGATCCTGATGTAAAACTTATATTAAATAAAATAGAAAGAATTGATATAAAAAATGAAATGGACTCCTGAAGAAGAAAATTTCTTGATTAAAAATATTAAAGATTTATCTACACAGCAAATAGCTGATAAGATTTCTTTTTTCTGCGAATCAAATACTCCTGGTTTCCCTACTTCTAGAACTGAACCTGCAGTAAGAAGAAAAATAACAAGAGATAAACTTTTAAATAAAGATAATAAAATTTCTACATATGATGATACTTGGGATTACATTGTAGATAATACCAAAAAGTACAGATCTAAATCTGTTAAAAAAGATTTAGGACTTACAACTTCTAAAGAACGTAAAATTATTTCTTTTAGCGATTTACATGTTCCATTTTTCCTTTGGGAAGATATGCAACAAGCTCTCATTCAACATAAAGATGCTGATGTAGTCGTACTTAATGGCGATATTCTTGATGCTTATATTTTTAGTACTTTTTCTAAAAGTAAAAATATTGCTGCTTTAAAAGAATACAAGATTGCTTTTGATCTTGTGCATTATCTTTCAGATCATTTTGAACAAGTGGTTCTTGTTTCTGGCAACCACGATTACAGAACTACTCGTGCAGTAAAGACTGCTGGTTTTAATCAAGATGCTGCAGCAGTTTTTGGTGCAGATCTTTTGTTTAGAATCAGCAATGGTGAAAAGCTTAATGAACGAGCAGAGCTTGTTGAAAAACTTGATTTTGATAATGTTGCTTATCAAAGACACGATCCCTGGTATGTTCGTATTGGCTCTACTATATTTTGCCACCCAAGCGGATTTGGTTCAAAATATCCTGGCGCTACAGTTGTAAAACTGTTAGATCATTTTACAGAACGAATGCATACTGATGACTTTGATTCTATTGTTGTAGGGCATACACATAAAGTGTATAAAGGCGTTGTATCAGGAAAACTTTTGATTGAGCAAGGTGCTATGGCACATAAACTTCCTTATCAGTTTCAACCTGATCTTCGTTTTAAAAACGCTATGAACGGCTATGCAATTATTTATCAAGACTCAACTGGAAAAACTAATTTTAACGATTCTACCGTAATTTATTTAGGTTCACATTTACCAACAAAGAAAGGCGTACTATGAGTACCGATACCGAAACATTTGAAATCCCAGAAGAAATGAAAGACAAACCAGTACCATTTAACTTTTTTGTAAATGTTACTTCAGCTATTGAATCTCGAGTTGATTATAACTTCAATTCTATCATTCAAGTATCTTTACTTCTCGAATACCTTTATGAAAAGCTCGAAGAAAAAGATATTCAAATTCCTCTTGATGAAAATTTTGCTAAGTTTGCTGAAGCCAGAATGGAAGAGATTCAGCAACAGTTCCAAGCTGCTGTTGCTGAAAAAACTGAAGAAGCAAAAGCCGATGCTGAAGAATTAGTTTCTCAACTCAATATGTCTGAAGATTCAGACGAAGAGGAAGGGTAATTAATTGTCTTGGTCTTTTGTAAATCATATTACTAATGAACTGTCTCGAAACTTTTTAAGCGAACAAAAAGCACCTACATTGTGGCCAAGCTCAGCTACTGCTGTTGTAGATGGCAAAGTTCTTGGAAAATGTAGGCGCCAAGCTTTTTATAGATATGCATATGATTCTTATCACTTTAGTGAAGAGTATGATAACTATAAAGAGTTGGCTGAAACTATTTCTGAGTTAAAAATACCTGCTAGCGAATACACTCGTTGGATTTGGAGAGCAGGTGAGCTTTATGAAGAATACTGTATAGATTTAGCTAAAGAATCTGGTGTTTTTCTTGGTACTCAGATTTCTGTTTACATACCAAAACTTAATGTATCTGGTAAAATAGATCTTATTGTTTTGAATCCTGAAGACAAAACTTACCATATTGTAGAAGTTAAATCTGTTTACGGTTTTAACGCAAATTCTGTTATGGGTACAGATGCTACTCATAAAAAAGGAATCCTTGGTGAACCTAGAGATTCTCACTTAATGCAGCTTGGTATTTATCAATGGTGGTATGGTAACCCCAAGGGTTGGGGACCTGGAATCTTGCTTTATGGAGCTAGAGACACGGGTAGGTTTGCTGAATATTACGTTACAGTAGAGACAGCTGAAGATGGTCTTGATTATATTTATTATCAAGGCAATTATCCTGTAATTACTGAAAAAGTAAATTCTGGCATAAGCATGCAAAATGTAATGTCTAACTATAAACTTATATTAGACGCTCTTGATTCAGGTGAAATCCCTGAAAGAGATTATGACCTTCTTTATTCTGATGAAAAGATTGACGCTATGTATGAGGCTGGGCAGTTAACTAAAACTGATACAGCTCAATATGAAAAGCGCAAAAAACAAATTGAAGAAGGCAAAACAAAGCTAGTTAAAAAAGTTGAAAAAGGAGATTGGCAATGCCGTCTCTGCGATTACAAAAAGGTTTGCTATGGAGAAGACTCTTAAGTCTTATTATATAGATTATAATATTGATAATAATATTAAAGAAACACTAGGCCCTTTTTCTTTTAACGAAGGGTCTAATTTTTTTATTAATAAACTTTCCCATTATACTAAATCTAAAACAAAAACAGATTTTTTCCTTTCTAGTATTTTTTATATGAAAAAAGAAAACAAGAAATTTGTTTTAATAAAAAAGAATTTAACTAAGGTTAAAAATGATAAGTCATAATGATTTGATTTTTTCTCTTGATACACCTTCTTCTCCAAGGCTTGCTACAGATGATGTTCTTTTAAAACCTTCAATTGGTAAGTTACCTTCTAGGTCTCTTGCTAAAACTTCCGCTTCTTTTGTTTTTGGTAGTCCCATGGATGTTGTTACAGGCATAGCTCTTTCGAAAGCTATGCTTGATTCAAAACAATGTCCGGTTTTTTGTAGGTTTCTTGATGAAGAGCAAAGACTTTATGCTTTAAATAGATTTTCTTTTTATGAAAATTTTTGGTTTTCTGTTGGTGCTTCTTATGAAGATTATGAATTCGTATTATCCAACTTGCCTAAAAACAGTTCGATAAATATTTCTGTAGATGTGGCGCATGGCGCCACATCTCAATTGCAGGAAATTTATAATCTTTACTCAAAAGCACCTTGGTGTAAAAAGTTAATGTCTGGTACTATTGCTACTGTAGAAGGAGCAAAATATGTTGTTGATGCAGGTTGTACTCATGTTCGCGTCGGCATTGGCCCTGGTTCCGCTTGTTCTACTCGTATTGTTACAGGTGTTGGATATCCTAACTTGTCTGCTGTATACGAAATATACAGGTACTTCTCAGATTTACCTGATAATAGTTACCGGCCTTTTATTATCGCTGATGGCGGCATTAGAAATAGTTCGGATATTGTCAAATACCTTTCAGCTGGTGCCAATGGTGTAATGCTAGGTAATATACTTTCTTCTTTGAAAGAATCTGAAGGCTGGATATACCCAAAGAAAACTTTTTTTCCTTTAAGTAAAGATTTAAAACCTTATAAGTATTATAGAGGTCAAGCTTCTGCTTCTTTTCAATTAGAAAAAAGAGGCAAAATAAATTCTGTTCCTGAAGGAGTTCAATCTCCTAATAAAATATATCAAACTGTAACTTACTTTAATTTTCATCAAGATTTAGAAAAAGCAATTAGCTCTTCTTTATCTTATTTAGGGCTTACTGATATTCATCAGCTAAATCCTGAAAGCGTATCTTTTATTCGAATTACTCCTAGTGGCTTAAATGAAAGCCGCCCCCACATACTTTCCTCTTAAGGAGATTTTTCAATTGTATATTACCGATATTGACGAAGTAGTTTCTCTTCTACGTTCAAAACTTACTGATTACTTAGCTGTTAAACTAGGTGATAACTTTTCTTCTACTAAAAAGTTTAAATGTTTTGCTCATGACGATAATAGTCCAAGCATGCATATTAATCCTAAAACTTCAAATGAAACTGTAAAATGTTTTTCTTGTGGTTTCCATGGAGATATTTTTACAGTAGCTAATCATTTTGATAACTTGCCTACTAACGGTCCAGAATGGCTTACTGTAACTATTCCTGAGCTTTGCGATGTTCTTAATGTTAATTACTCGCCTGGTTCTTTGACTCAACAAGATAGAGAGCGCATCTCTTTGTTTAAGTTAGCCCAAGATATTTCTGATATTTTAGGTTCACTTTCTCTTAAAGATAACGATTATATTGTTGAGCGTGCTTGGCTACAACGCTTCGTCCCTATCGGCTCAATTGATCCTGATATTCTTATTAATAAACTTATTGAAAGAGGTTGGGATTCTTCTTATATAAATTCTACAAATCTAATTAAGACTAGATATATTTCTTATTTTGGAGAAGACAAGATTACTTTTCCAATTAAAGATCATCTTAAGAGAACTGTAGGGTTTATATGCCGTAATTTGGACTTTGAGTCTCAAGGAGTACCCAAGTATGTAAATACTCCAGAGTCCATTATATATAAGAAAAACCAAGCTCTTATGGGCATTGACATAGCTTATAGAGAAGCTAAGAAATATGGTTTGTATATTGTAGAAGGTCCTGGCGACCTTATGCAGCTTTACAGGCTTGGAATCAAAAACGCTGTTGCAGTTTGTGGTACTTCTTTTACAGAAAATCACCTTTTGTTTCTTAAGCAAATTGGAATCAGAAAGATTTATTTGAATTTTGACTGGGACCCAGCAGGTTATGCTGCTACTCATAGAGTTCTTGAGAATATACTTAAATCTACTTCTGGTTTTTCAGTTTATGTTGTGGCCTCTCCTGAATCTTCTGATTTTAAAGATGTAGATGACTTTTTAAAAGACAAAGAAGACCCTATGGATTATCTTGGTCTTGAGAAAATCCCTGCATTTAATTGGCAACTTAAATCTTTTTCTGATTCAGAAACTCCAGATGTAATTTGTCAAAAAATGATTCCTATTATTGCTGCAGAAGAAACAGGTGTAAAACGCGAACTTCTTATTAAAGAATTAGCACAATTCACTACTGTTTCTACAAACTCAATTGCTTCTGATGTAAGCGCTATTAGAAATAATAAATTTTCAGAAAAGATTGAGAAGACAAAGGCTGCTGCTGAAGCTTATCTTAGGGCTGTTTCTGAAGACCCCGATAATATTCGTTCTCATATTGCTTTCCATGAGCAAAATGTAGAACTTATTGAGAAAGAATTCAAAGTCGATAGCATTGGTATTAATTATCAATTAAATCGTTTTGAATCTATCCAGGAGCTTAGACAGCAATCTGGTGAAGATGAATCATCTACTTCTTTCAAGATGAATTATTTTTACAACTTTGCTGACAATATGGGTGGTGGTATGCCTTGGACTACTGGTACATTGATGTACGTAGGTGGTCGTGCAAACTCTGGCAAAACTGCTACTTGTTTAATGATCGGCACTGATATAGCTATGAGTGATGAAAATGCTCTTGTTATTATTCACAGTACGGACGACTCTTATGAGCAAATTGAACCTCGTATCAAAACCAATATTTACAGAATGGCTTATCCAGATGGGCCTTCTCTATCTATTGGTATGGTTGTACAACCCAATTTTCATCTTGCTCAACTTCCAGAAGAGTATACAAAGGCTTTTAACAAAGCTAATGAAATCTTTAGAGATCTTATCGAAAAAGAGCGTTTAGTAATTATTGATTCTGAAGATGGCGCTAACCTTTCTACTCTTGAAAGAAATTTGCGTTATTATCGTAGTCGCTATCCTAATCGTAAAATACTTATGGTTTGTGACAATACTCACAACTATATGGACTTTATGAATCTTGAGCAATCAGCACGCATGACTATGATTTCTAATCAACAGAAAAATCTTACAGTAAAATATCATGCTTGTATGATTGCTACTGCAGAATATCGTAAGAACATGCCTATGGATCATTCTAAGATGCGTTTGCCAGTAGATGATGATCTTGCAGATGCACGCGCACTTATGTATCGTCCAAACGTTATTTGGCATGTTTACAACGACATGCACGATCGTAAAGAGCATGCTGAGATATTTTGGAACGATCAAGAAGGCAATATGCGTCCTAGATTGTTACTTCACTTTACTAAAAACAAGATCTCTGGTTTCAAAGATAAGCTTGTTCTGGATCTTGATCCTAAAACAGTTTCTCTTAAGCCAGTTGATCAAAAACAAGCGCTTACTGATGCAGAGTCCTTTAGAGACTTAAAAGATTCTGGTCAGGCTTACACTAACGGCAAACAAATAAAATATGTTCATGCTGAAGAATATTACGACGAAACTTAAGGAATTTTAATATGCCCTCAGAAAACTCTATGGGAATCTATGTTTTATCAGATAAAACTTTTTATTATCTAGAAGCTGGACCTAACTATATTGGCAATTCAGTCGATAGAATTAGAAAAGCTTTGATACATAGAGGACTTATACAAGGTCTTCTTGATTCACCTAATAAAGTTCAATATGAAATTATTTCATATAAAGATGCTCAAAGAAAAGATATGAATATGAAACCTATTTATATCTCAAAACATCTTGAAAATATTATGAAAACTCAAAATAAACCTTCTTCTTCTGGAGGGTTTAAATGAGTCTAAAAGATTTTTTTACGGCTAACACTTTTACAAAAGTTTATAAAGAAGCTGCTTTTCATGGTTTTCTTTTTGGAATTTTTGTAACTGCTGTTACTTGTTTTTTATTTAAAGAAACTCCTGACAAATCTCTTGTTTGCAAATTCGAATTACAAGAAGTCGTTTCTTTAAGAACTCGCTTACTAACTCAAGATAAAAATTGCTCTTCTAAAATTGATAAAGCAAAAACTCTTGGTTTTGATGCTGGCAAAAAAACTTGTACAGATGTTACTCTAGAACAAAAATGCAATGAAATTTTTGATCGTTATTTAGAGAAACATTGCAGGAAAGATTAATTATGAAATATCTACTCGTTTTTTTATTATTCATTTCTAATGTTTATGCAAAACCTTTTATAGAAGAAGATGACGTAAAATTCTTTTCTTCTATAGATTTAGATTGCTGTTATGTACTTGAACAAGGTGAAGCTGCCCCTTATTCTGGCTTTTTATTAACACCTTATGAAATAATTTATATAAAAGACGCTGTAGATTTTTCTGCTCAAAAAATACAAGAAGCAATTCAATTAGAAATTGAAACCTGTTCTTTAAAACTTGAAACCTGTCATGACTCTTCTAATTCTTTTGTAGATCAATTAAAAGATACTCTTTATGAATACGAAACCAAATTAGACTTTCAAGATAAAGAGAATATTAAACTAAAAAATAAACTTACTAATGGTAAAATATTTTTAGCTATTTCTTTACCTTTAGTTTTTACTTTAGGATATTTTTTAAATAGTGTCTTCTAGAAAAAATTATACTGAAACTCAATTTTTAACTGCTCTTGATTGTGGAAACTTATTAAATTTAAATCATAATAATTACCAATTAGATCAGTCTCAAAAAATTACTTTAAAAACATTACAAAACTTTTATATTTCTATATATGAAATGACTGTTATAGAAGATATAGATTATCTTTTGTATTCAGCTTTTTTAAAAACAGTTTCTCCGATAATGCATAATTATCCTGATTCTTGGTTCAAAGAAACTTTCTCTTTTGCTGCATCTTTTATTTATTGTTTTTTAAACAAATATCCTCCTAACAAATTTAAACCTATATATACTGATTTAAATCTTCCTTTTTCTTACGAAAAGTACAACATAATATTTAACTATCAATTTGTTTTGCATGATGTATCTTTGAAGAAAAAAGATCGACAAATATATGTTTTTGATTTTCTTCAAAAAAATGATAATCAAATTACTAGAAATAATCTTTATTATTTAAATAAATATAAATTTGTTTTTGATAAAATTTCATTAATTTTAGGCAAAGATAAAATAAATTATGTTTTGTTTTATTTTTCAAACAATTCAAGAAACAAACTTGTTGCTAACGAATTTATTTTTGACAACTTTCTTTATACTCCTAAAGATTTGCCTAAAGTTTCTTCTTTAGACATATATATGCAAAAATTTTATTTAAATTTAAAAATACCAACATATCCTTTTTGTGTTAATTTTAAATGCCCAAAAAGAAAGGAATGTTTAAAATGACTACATCTACTTATGGAGATTTTGTTCTTGCTTCTAGTGCAAGGATTGATTTGCCAAATCATGTTTTTAAAGGTGGTCCATGGACTCATCTTGGTACAGTTAAAAGATCTTTTAGAGAATTCGTTTGTTTGCTTCATCAGCCTACTCAAAAAATATATCTAGAAGAAATATCTGCTACAGGTCAATTTCATGAAATTGATGATGATGAGCTTTGGTCTGATCTTCTTAATTTTTTCTTTTCAAAAGGCATTATTGGTTTTGTTAAAGATAAGGAAATGATTGTTGGCACTGACTTCGACAAATAATAAGCGATCTGGTTGGCTCGACCAATATCACCTTTATCCTAACGCTTCAAAGTTTCATAATACTCTTAGAAGTTTTTTTACTACTGATTCTTATTTTAAGAAACTTAAATGCTATCAAGAAGTTCCTCTTAAAGGTCTTGTTGATACTTATCCTAATAATTATGATGCTGTAGATTGGTTTATAGATGAATTAAATACTGTAATAGAGTTGCATGGAAAGCAACATTATGAAAAAGTAATGTTTGGTAAGAAATCTTTTTATGAAGCAGAACAAGATTTTAAAAATATTCAATTTAGAGATAATCGTAAAAAAACTTATCTTATTGAAGCTGGATATAATTTTGTAGAAATCTCTTACAAAGAAGCTAAAAAACTCACACCAGAATATATTAAAAATAAAATATTTAACGAAAGTTATTAAAATGACACAATTAAAAGAAGCTTTGCTTAACGACCTTATGCAATCCCAAGATATTTCAGTTACTTCTCCTTACGAGCATAGGTACTTTGGAGAAAGCACTAGGTCTTTATCTTTTTTTGGAGAAGTGGAAACTACAAAGGCAGAGCTTTTTATTTCTCAACTTTTGCATCTTGAAGAACTTGATCCAGAAGAACCAATTACAGTATTTTTAAATACTGAAGGTGGAAGTCTTATGGACGCTTTAGCAATTTATGATGCTATTAGAATTTGCTCTTGTCCTGTCATTATTATCTCTACGGGACTTTGTTCTTCTGCAGGTCTTTTAATATTATCTGCAGGAGATTTTAGAATGGCTACTTCTAATACAGTTTTCTTTTATCATCAACCTATTGTAGCAAATAGTACTATTGATAGTATTTCTAGTATGAATGCTTTTAAAGACCACTATATTTATTGCCAAGAAATTGCAGACAATATTATTAAAACTAAAACTAAAATTAAAAAGTCTATTTGGAATAAATTCTTTGAAGGAAAAACCTCATATTATTTTGACGCTTTAAAAGCTTATGAATATAATATGATTGATCAAATTGTTGAATCAAGAAAAGTAAAATTTAAAATTAAAAAGGATAAATAATGACTACAAGAGGAAGAGGTGCCAGAATAAAAGGCGCTGCATTTGAACGTTTTTTAGCTAAATATATTACTGAAAATACTGACATTGCTGCAAAGCGTGGAATTGGCCAAACTCGTTGTGGCGGCTCTGAAGTCTCAGACGTAGATATGCCTATCTTGCATATTGAAGCTAAACGTCATGCTCGTTGCAATATTAAACGCGCTTTAAAACAAGCTATTACAGACGCTAATGTAAATGGCAAAATCCCAGTAGCAATTACAAAAGATGATCGAGAAGAAGTACTTTGTACTATGCTTCTTGATGACTGGGTAAAACTTTTTAATGCTTATGTTTTGTTTTTAAATGATCAAGAAAATAACGATTGATAAAAACATTCTACCTCTTTTTCTTGAGGTAGATTTTAAAACATTTTCTTATCATTATGTTTTAGCTAAAAAAAATAAATCTAAACAAAGTATAAACAAGCTTTTTTCTTTTTTATTACCTACTTTTAATAAATGGAATATAGCTTATAAACATAATATTTATTCCGATATTACTATTTACACTTTGTTTAGATTGTTAGAAGCAGACACTACTTTTGTAAAAGGTTTTACTTCTCTTTTTTACTTTTTTAATCTTTATCTTATTAAAAATAATTTAACTTTTCTTGATATAATTTTTGAAGCATTTATAAATCATATCAATAAGCATCACCAGTATATTTCTAAAAAATATACTAATCAAAAAACACTTGAGTTTTTTATTGCTAATGAAATTAAAATGTTTATATTTACTTCAATAAGATCCTATGCCGCTGAAGCTAGAAGAAATCCTATTTATCATTCATCTTTGTTAGATGAACTTTCTTCTGAAATTCTTTTTGAAGAAGACCTTTATATAGATTATGATATTTTAAATTCTATAGACGAAGGCTTATATAGGGCGTATTTTATCAACGCTTTACTTGGTAATTACTCCCCTACTTTAGATAATAATTTTAAACGAACAAAACAATCAATCCAAAATAAGGATACTTTATGTCACTTAATAAAGCAGATGCCATTAAACAATTAGGTAACTCTCCTTCTGTTTCTAATCAAGAATCTCTTGTCAAGAAATTACAGGGTCCAAGAATTAATAAGCAAGTCAAAATGGTTATTCCAGGTGGCGCTTCTCTTACAGAGCTCGTTAGCAAGGAACAACTACCTACAGCAATTTTTACTTGGCTAAGAAGAGTACGTCATTTTAAAGATGTTGAAATTTCTTTAGTAGATACTTATGCTGGTAAAGATTATCAAACTTCTACTGTTGTAGATTTCAATACTGCTACAAAGCTTCCTGAGTGGGAAATCCAAGGAAAGAAATGGCTTGCTGATCAAATTGCCGATGTTCTTAGTATGGATAATGTCTATTCAGTTAAAGTAGAAAAACATGGAATTTCTGTGGTATTAGATAAAACAGGTACATTCGGTCCTGATTCAGATTCCTGGGAGCCTAATGTAACTTTTACTCCTCACAAACCAACAGGATTTTAATTATGAGCTTATTTAAAGAGAGACAGGCTTCTTCTAAAAAACTAGTCGCTTTGCAAAATGAAATAATTTCTTTAAAGTTGCAACTTTCTCAAACAAAAACATCTTCTAAAGATTGTCAAGATTGTGCGGCTTTAAAAGCTGAAATTGCTGATTTAAAAGAATTGCTTGAGCTTTCTCAAAAAGAGCTTTCTCAAGTTCAATCTGATCACAAAGCAGAACTTAAAAAACTAAAGTCTGAAATTACAAGACTCAAAAAGAAGATCCCAGAAGAGGGATAATACTATGCCTTGTAATTGTAAGAAAAGCAAAAAAACAAATTCTTTAAAAAAGATTGATCAAGAGATAGATGAGTTAAAAATCAAAGCTGCTAAAATAGAAGAGCTTTATTTTAAACTTAATGCTTATCAAAAGCATCAAGAACAACTCTCTTCTTTGGTGTTTAAAGATTAATCTATATCTGGAATATCTTCCAATATAGCTATTCTTCTTTCTAATGAGCTCAAAGTAGTGTTCATTGCACTTAGTTCTGTGCTTATTGCTGTAAGCAATTCTGTTACTTGAGTGTTACTTACAAATCTACTTTGAGCTGTAAAAAGATCTCTCAATCTTTCTTCAAGATTTGCAATTCTTCTTAATTGTAACTGGTCAAAGTTATTGGTTACATCTATTGGCATTTTAACCTCCTAACATTTTGATTAAAAAAGCTCCAACTGTACCTCCAAAAGCACCCCAACCTAGCTTTTCTGCTACAGAAACTTTTAATTGATTAACATCTTTTTTAATTTCTGCATCTTCTTTACGCAGCTTATTAAACTCTTCTTCAAGTTTATCTACTTTTACTTTAAGTTGAGTTTGCTCTATATTATGTTTATTTAATTGCTCGATTAAAGTATCAATTTTATCAGAGATTTTATTGATATTTTTTTCCAAATTTCCCTCTATTTCCCTTAAGCGATAAGATAAAAGATTTAATTCTGGTGCTGGCGTTTTGCTTTTTTCTTCTAAGCTCATCAGAAATCTCCTTTTTTCTTTATTTTATCATTTAAGAGAAATAAATTTATATATCTAATACTACATAAGCTAAAGAAAGTTCACTATTTCTTTTAATAAAATTACGAGCATTTTCAGCTGCTGATTGTGATCCTAAATTACTTGCGGTTAAATTTTTAACATCAAATCCATATACTCCAATACTTAAAGCATCTATATATGAGTAATAAGTAGTTCCTGTTGAATAATTAGGATCTATATCCAATAAGTCTGAGCAAAGTTTATTTTGATCTTCTTGTATAAGAGGAAATGGCTCTACTCCTGCATTTAAATATCTTTTTAACTTTGATCCAACAGTAGCAATACTTTTGCTTCGTAAACTTTCTGACCATTCTTCAAAAGTAAAATTGCTTAACAAACTGTTTGAAATAGAGTTTATAAAAACATTTCTAATCAAATCCAAACCTGTTGATCCAGAGTCTTCTTCTTGGAAATAGTTTTTTGGCATAGCTATAACTGCATTAGAAATACCTCTAGAAAGCAATATTTCTTTAGGCGCTATTACTAACTCATCTCCTACATTATAGTCTCCTAAAATCATTATTAATGTTTCTCCGCCGCGTTTAACATGACTGTAAGGGTGCTGTTGCTTCCATGTTAAATTTTCAAAGCTTGGATTAACACCAACAAAACTATTTTCATTCCAGATTAAATAATCTTCTGCAATTTCTGTTTCAAAAGAAATATCTTCTCTAGATACTCCAAGAACTTTCCCCCATCTCTTTTTGCCAAATTTATCTTTATAAGTATTCTTAAGAGAAGTACTGTAAACAATGTTATTGTCTTCAAGATTGCTTCTTGTTGATGCTTTTAATGCGTTTTCATTAGTTAAATTTACAAGCTCATTGTATCCAAGTAATGTAAAAGGAATATATTTTTCAAATAAAATAGGATTAGTAGATAACAAATTTGTTGTTACTAAACTCAAACCATCACTTTTACTTTTATTCCCAGTAATTTCCCAACTATCGCTATATTTTCGATATGCTAATTCTCTTACTGGATCGAAATAATTTTGTGGATTAAGTAAATTTCCTAAACCTTCAATATCACTATTCGATTCTCTAGTGTAAAACTTGTTACTCCCACTTACATATTCGTTAGCAACGATCTTTCCATTTTCAACAGTAAGTATTTTTCCTTCACTGTTTTGAAAATCAACTTCTCCTTCTAGTTGATTTATAGAAGTTACTGCTTCTGGTATCTCTGGAGTATTGTTAATATTATTATAATCAATATTATTATTAACAAATGCGTTACCGTTCCATACTAAACTTTGCCCTTCAATTGGGTCTACTAAAAATACATCGTTGTGTATTGATACAGAAGTGTTTGCTAAACTTGTTTCTATTATTTCATTTGAAATACTCAATGATGGATATTCACTTCCATCGTCAAGTTCATTAATTAAATTAAGGTTGTGCCCCTGAACTACTTGAGTCAAAATTTCATATAAATGTTTTGAAAGACTCCAGTTCCTCGTAGCGTCTGTACTACATTCTAATAGATGATTAATACCTAAAGCGTCTTTTTGGACTCGCTCAAGGTTTGCTGCATTGCATCTTATTTGCTCCCAAAGGCTACTTACATCTACAGTTGATTCTCTTATTTCAATTATCCTATCAATCAAACTAGCTTGTAAATAATCAAATGATTCTTTAACTGTACAAGGCCTTCCAGTTTCTAAATCATTTTCTTTCTTCCAGTAAAGTTCTGTATTGAATTTATCATTACCTTCTTCTTCTGGATATGTTACAAGTGTAAGTCCGTTTATTCCTGATTCTACTGCATCATAAGGATATCTTGGCTTACTTGTTAAACTTTTAAATCCTGGCACTAAAACCATGTTTATATAATTACTGATTTTTACTAAATCACTTTGAGTTCTTTTTGAATTCAAAAACAATAGATCTTTATTATCTGCATTTGTAATTACAGAACTGTTTACTATTATAGGATAGTTTAAATTATTTAGATAATTTGTAGCCATTAGATCACCCTGACTTGTATTTGATCAATTTTAGGAGTAACTTTCGTATCAGAACTTTTTAATATTGCTTTTATATATAACAAATTAGAAGTACTGATGCTTGTTTTTCGAAAAGATATTTCATAATCTTCTATCTTTTCATCTCCTGTATTTTCATTACATTTTATCACAAAATAAATATTATTATTAATCTCTTTTATAGTATATTCATCAAGCCTTTTACTACTTTCAAAAGATCCTTCAGAGCTTAATTTCATTTTAAATGAATAGATTTTATCTACTCCTTTATATTTCTTTGTTCCTCTAAAGTTTCTTTCGTAATTAAAACCTTCAACAATGTATTTATGATTGTAAGGGTAAAGCGCATCTTTTTGTTTTAATTCTCTTAAAGAATTTATAGATTCTTCTTCTTCTATAACTTTCCAATTTTCACTAGAAGTTTTAAATGTATGCTTACCATAGGGTAAAAAAACATTTCCTGAAACTTTCCTGTCATTTAGAAAACAAGAACTTTCTCCAAAGTCTAAATAGATTCCTTCCATTTTTAAAACTTCTATATTGGTTTTATAATATCCAGAGTCTAATTCCCATCCCGAAGAAGCATTGTAAATTTCTTGTTTATTATTTTTTAAAATGTTTCTTTTTATGTTTATACTATTTAGAAATAATTTGTTTCTATTTGCTTCTGGAATATAATAATTTAAAATTCTTTCTGAGCTTCTCAAACTAAGCCCTTCAGGAATTTGTTCAGAAATAAAATTAGATTGAGAATTTACATCTAGTATTTCAAATACATTTCCGTCTGAAGCTTTGCCTTCTGATTCTTCAAACTGAACAATACTTTTTCCTTCTTTTATAAAATCACTTTTAATCCAAGTTTCATTGTCTTTAGATAAATATAAGTCTATTGAACTTTTATCTGGTATTATGCAGCAAGTACCACCTTTTGCTGTTGCCATTGTAAAATTAACAGGGTTGTTTTCTTCGTCTATTACTTCATAAGGCCCTAAGTACAATGTGCTTTCTTCGTTTATCTTATATTCAGCTGACATGTACCCTATAAAATCTAACCCAAAAATATACCCCCACCCATTTTGATACTTTGTATCAGAAGAGCTTTTACTTAAAATAATTTTAATAGATTTTACACGTTCTTTTTTTACTTCAATAAAATTGTCATTGTTTTGAACTCTTATTCCGCTTTCAAATACTCTTTCAAAATTTACTCCGTCACTACTCCAGTAACAGTTTTGTTGAAGCTTTGAATTTGTTTCAATACTTTGGGTCGTATAGCTTATAGTGTCAATGTATCGTTCTTTATCAAAATCTATATTGATTATAAAATCAATTGTTTCGTCTTTGTATTTAGATACAGCAACAACTTTAAAAAACCTTCCGTCTTTTTTAAGTGCGTTATAAAAATTATTATATTCTATACTTTCTATCTTTCCTTTATTTCTATAAACCAAATCGTAACTTATATTTTTCTGCTCAAAAGATTCGCCTGTAACAAAATCGAATCCTAAAGTCGCTCTTCCATTTAGTAAATATATATTAGATTTTTCTTGATTTATCTTATTGTAATCAGAAAAATCTTCTATTATTCCATAACTAAAAGGATCATCGCTACTATATAACAGTAAATTTTTATTAACATTTCTTTCTAAGTTTTCTAATTTAGAAATTGTTTTATTTAAATTACTGCTTTGCTCTTTAAAAAAAGATTTTAATTCGTTTTCTTTTTTAAGATTTTCTTTAATTAAGAAATCTAAATCTTTAATTAGCTTGCTCTTTATTTTTTCATGACTTTTGCTAGAAGACTCTTCTCCTGCTTGTTGAAGCTTATCTTTTTCTCCAACAAGAAGACCTAAAGTTTCTACTTCTTTATTTTTTTTTATAAAGTCTTCGTAAATTAATTTAATTTCATTTTCGCTAGGACTTTTTTTATATTCTTTTACATAATTTGCTATTAAATAGTTTTTTATATTAGTTTTCATCATTTCATCTCTAGCTTTATTTTGTAAATTATTGGAGAGAAATATTCTCTTAATTCTTCTAGAGATATTTCATCTAGAATTTTTTCCCAACAAAATTTTACTTGGTTTTTATAACTAGGTAAATTTTCTGTATAAACTTTTGTTTCATCTTTAAAAACTTCATATTCTTTTAAATATTTAACAAGGCTATACTCTAATCCGATTCTACCAATTTTGTAACTAATTTTTTTATTTTCAGAATTCACAATATCTTTAGAAGAGAAAAGTATTCCATTTTTGTAGTCTACAGAATATTTATTTATTAACTCTTTCTCTTCTTTTTCATAGAAGTACTCAAGGTAATAATCTTTTCCCGTTTCTTCCTCTATTTCTAATTCACAAACTTTCCCATTTATTCTTATTGAATTGTTTACAAGGATTCCCTTTTTATAAACTTTTATACCAAGCCCTTCTTCCAGGTAGGGTTTCTCAGATAAAGTAAAAGAAACAGTATTAGAAGTGCTTTTAGATATGTTTGGAACTTGATCTCTTTCCATTTTTTCTAAAGACAAGAATTCTATGTTCCCATTTACATATTCTACTTCTTTAAATTTTTCTCCTTCAAAAAGATTTATATCTGCTTCTAAAGATCCTTTTATAATATTTCCTTCTTTCAAAATAAATCTTTTATTATTCTCGCTGACTACTTCTCTTGTTTTGTAGTTACCGTCAAATACATAGTAGTTGTTTTTTTCGTTATTTAAAACTTCTGAAACTTCTTCTATTACAAGATCCTCTTCGCTAATAAAAATACCGTAATTTTTATTTTTATTGCTCCATAATTTTTTATTTTCTACTTCTTTATAATCAAAAAAGCTGTACTCTATTTTTCTTTCTTTATCTTTTCCTTCGCTCCAATACAGCCTTCCATTTAACGGCTCTATTCTTCCGGCTTCAGTTTCTTCCCAAACTGAATCTGTTTTTATAAACATTTTTGTTTCATTCAAGTCTATGTATTCTTGTTCTAAATAAAATTCTTCTTTTCCTATTTCTAAGAATTCTGTTTTTTTCTTTAGACTTTTTATTAAATTAAAAACTTTTATTGTTTTTAAATCTTTATCAAATTCTTCTTCTATTTTTACAAAATAGCCTTCACCCTTTTTGATAATTTCATTAAACCCAGGTTTTAAAGCAATTTTACATGAATACAAGTAACCAGTTGTGTTAAGCTTAAAGCTTATTTTTTCAAATTTATCATCGATATAAAATTTACCATTTTCTAAGTTTTCTTTAGAATCTATTAGAAGCCATTCACTGTTATTCATATAAACAATTATGTCTTCTTTTTTTACTTTTAAAGACGCTAAACTTATAGGCAGTACTAATTCATTTAACCCTTCGTTTGAAATACTTCCTATCTTAATACTTTTATCTATATCAAATGATCTATTAATCATTTCAGGTAGATAAATATTTAGATTTCTTTTTTCTCCTATATCATAGGTCATTGGAGATATTTTTTTAGAGTACAATCTTGTTATAGTATCTGTATCTAAGAAAAAGAATTCTTTATTTTTAAAAGATAGTGACTCTAAGTCACCTCTTTCAATTTTCATTTTATATCCAATACTTTTTTCTTCTCCATCAAGAAGTATCTCTTCGTCTTCATAGGAAAAATTAGAGTCTTCACTTAACTTTAAAGAACTTTTATACCCTATATTCTTTTCAGGAAAAGAATCTATGCTCCCTCTAGCTTTATAAATTCCTTTTGGGATATTTAATTCTGTACTTTCTATATATCCAAACTCTTTGTACTTTATAGAATTTAATTTTATATTTTTTATAGCAATAGAAAATATTTTTTTATTATTTCTAATTACGTATTCTTTTACTTTGAAACTTATTACTACCTGTTTTGCCTTTACAGGTATATGTACAAAGCTTTTATTACCTTTGTTTTCTGAACCTTTGATAATTAAATTTTCTTTATTTAAGTCTAATAAAGTTTTTATCGAACTTGTATTTCCATTTTCTTGTATATACTTTATGTCTTCAATATATACTTCATCTACTCCATTTTGGAGAAAGCAATTTATTTCTATATGATTTATTACTGACTCTTTTCTAAGCTTGCATTTTAAATCCATTTTTAATGGACCTTCATTCTCTTTATAAGCTTCGAAATATGTACTTGGATTGTTATCAATAATATTTAATAAAAGTTTTTGCTTCCCGCTATCTATGCTGCCTGCAATAATATTATTGTTTTTACTTATCTCAATTTCTGAGATATTAAGCTCTTCCATTTCTTTAATTGGAAGTGTAACTCTTTTTTCTTTATTCTCTACGTACATTTTATTTAATGTGCTTGTTTTAATATAAAAATTATTTTGAAACTTTTCCTCAAAATAAAACTTTATATCTTCTTCAAAGCCATTAAGAATAGATAGTTTTTGACTTAACTCTTTTTCTTTTGAATCTATTTTATATTTTTGTTCTTCTAGTTTATTTATATAATCTATTGTTAATGTCTCTAAATTATTTTTAGTTATAAGAACTTTCTTTAATTTATAATCTATTACTTCTTTTAAATTTTTTAAATAACTAGCATCTAATTGCTCTAGCTGGTTTATTATTTTTAATTTTAAATTAATTTTTTCTTCGTACTCATTTAAAGATAACTTTTCATAAAAGCTATCTTCATACCCAGTCTCTTCCTTTTTTAACAACAAGTTTTTTTCTAAATCTATGTTTACATTATCAATTAGATCATTAAATGACATTGTTGTTATCTCCTGCTACTTTTTCTTTAAATGTCTCGTAATCTATTTTAGAAGACTCTGATTTTTCTTTCTCTTCAATTAATAGTTTATATCTTTTGATTATTGAAGATTCTAAATTTTTATTTTGATTTCTTAAAATAAATCTAGGTCTTACAAAACCTGAGCTATTTTCATATGACTCAGGAAAAACAATTTCTTTATTTTTTATTTTAATACCGCTTTTTTCATCAATATAAAAGTCACCATCTAGCTGGTACTCAATAGTATATTTTCTGTTTTCTACTGTTTTGTTTTTTAAAAGTATTATAAAATTTCCCGCTACTCTATTTTTTATACTTGCTTCTATTTCCGTTAAGCTTGTTTCTTCTTCAAAAAAATTCTCTCCTCCATCTAAAGAAAACAAGTAATCTACATAAGGTATAAGTTCTACTTCTTCTTTAAATACTTTTATAATTTCATTGATACTTTTGTTTCTATCTTCTTTTCTTATCTTGGGAAAGTAAGAACATCTTGCTTCATTTATAGAATTAAAAATTAAAACTTCTTTTTCTCTAAATGCGTCATTAGGTATTTTTACAATTTTATTTACTCTTAAAGAATTTATCTCTTTATTCTTAAATGCTTTAGTACTTTTGTCTCCATAAATAACTAAATGTAATTCTTTTTCTACAAAACAATCTTTGTCTTCGTAATAAAAATCGTTTTCTAGTTTTATAGAAACAGGACTTTCTATAAATGTTTCTTCTGCTTCTCTATAGAAACCTAATTTTTCAGATTTCTTATACTGAAGTTTTAAACTAGAAATACTTAAATCAAAAATATCTACGCTCTCTTTGTAAGAGTCTGCATATTTTATATAGTTGCTTTCTGCTTCTATTAGCTTCTCTAACTTATTTCTTTTTTCAAAAAGCTCGTTAGAATAAAATTTAGATTGCTTTATTATTAATTTTATCTTGTTAGTTCTTATTTTATCAAAAAAGATTTTCTTTCCATTAAAGAAATCTCTTTTTCCTTTATTCTCTATTTCTACCCACTCATTATTTTTTAAATACTCTAATGTCTTTATTTCACAAGGCAAAGAAGAACCAAATCTTATATCAAGCTCGTTGATTTCTTTGCTCGTTTTTAAAGAAAATATTATTTTTAATTCTACTGGTCTATGTTTTATTTTAGATTGATTAACATGATTTATTTTCTTACCTACAATAAAACTATAAACTTTATCTTCTCTCCAAATATAACTTGTATCTTCTGATATGTTTATTTGTATTAAGTCATCTCCTATAAAAGAACTCTCTTTTACTATTTCTGCTTTTATAGGTTCTATAACATCTATTACTTTTTTCTTACACTCAATGCTTCCTTCTTTAAAATCACATTGATACTTTTTTTCTAATATTAAATTACTTTTAATATCTATTAAGTCATAAGTTTCTTCAAAATCTTTTTCTTTAAAAATTGAAACGTATTTTACTTTTGTATATTTTGAATTTAATTTTTTTATAGTTTCTTCTATTGAATCTTCTATTCTTAATAGGTTTTTAGATAGAACTTTTCCGTAATTATTTTCTTCTAATTTTAAAGAAAACAAAGTATTTGTTATAACTTCATTCTCTAGAAAATGATTATACAAAACATAACGAATATTATTTATATTCGCATTAATCTCAGCAGATGATAAAGCTCCTCTTTTCCATCTGTAAAAATTTATGTTTTCTGGTCTCCCTGTTTTAGAATAAATAAAAGCCTCAACATCTGTTTCGAGGCTCTTTTTTAATTCTTGAAGATTTACTCTATATCTACCAGCGTCTTTTTTTATACCTGAGAAATCGTATAATCTTTCACGAAACATCCTCTACCTCTATTCCTATAAATAGTTTTCTAGTTCCTTTTTCAGGATTATTTTTATATCGCAAAGTTATATCAAAATTTCCTGTTCCAGTCATGTTTGCTGCTTGAGGCAAACTAATCATTTCTCTAAATGAAGAACCTTGTCCGTATTTAAATTTAACAAACTCTCCATTTATTAAAATTTCTAAACCCCAGTCATTATCTTCATTGCTTCCCCAATGAAGCAGGTCATTCATATCTTTATATTTTGATTCTTTTGGTTTGATATTTACTTCTCCTAAAAAACTACTTTCTTTTACGTAGATTCCAGGAGAATTTGTTCCATTTATGTTGTCAGAAAAAACTGTTATTGTAACTTCGTTACCATTATTTAGTTCAGAAAAAAGATCTACAATTTCTTTCTGAGAGATTATTTCGTTTTTAGAATTTAAAAAATGAAAGCTCATCTTACTTCTACTCCGTATGTATCTCCTAGTGGGTAATCATTTATTCTAGCCCAATAGTAATATGTTTTTCCAGATACTACGTTGTTATCTGTATAAGATATTGTTTCTATACTTGTACTTTCTTTTTGATAAATTAACTCTTTTACGCCGTCTTCTTTATTGCTTTTATACAACTTATAACTACCAGGCATTTCCCAGCTCATTGATATGTTTATTTGATTTTCAATGTTATTAAGAATTGTTAAATTACTTTTTTCATAAACATAATCTATTACTACTTCTACATGCGCAGGAAGCTTTCTTCTTATAGCTTTCTCTATTACTTCTTCAGTTTCTTTTTCTAAAATTTCCAGAGGAACTTTTACATAGATTATGTTATTTTTTTGAACTACTTGCCCATCTTTTCCGTATCCATATTTTGACTGAAGTAACTTCCACTGTCTTTTGATTGCTTCTTCTAACTCTAAATTTTCTTTATTTCTTATATCGATTACTTCAATTTCTTCTATATAAAAATCTTCTTTATAAGAAATTTCACCTAATGGTAAGTATTGGAAGTTATTTTCGTTTCCGTAACAATACATTTCAAAAAACGTATCAATGCTTTCTGAAATAATTGTATTCTGGTTAAAGCTATTGTTTACTTTAACTTTTAATTCTTTCTGAGAAGCTTCACATACCCTTCCTTTATCATCAAAAAACAGCCATTCTATGCTGCGTTCTCCTCGCAACATATTAGGCTTCAAATAAACAAGTAAGTTTTTATCTACAATCTTTTTGTTTTTAAAAGGGTTTATGTCTATTTCTACTAGGCTATAGTCTTTTGTATTGTAAAAGAAATTTGCTTTTACAATGTCGTTTAGCTCTAAGCTTTTATCCAGTTCAACAAAACCATTTTTCAAATCAAAAGACTCTATACCACTTTCCCAAATTAGATTTTCGTTATATCTTTCTCCAATCATATTTTTGTTTGTAGATATAACTTTTTTTATTTTATACAAAGAGTCATAAATATAAAGATTCAACTCACAATTCTTATCTTCGTTTATAATGATTTCTTTTTCTGGTAACTTTAAAATATTCTTGTTTACTAATAAACAATCTTTGTTTTCTTTTTTTAAAATTCCTAATTCAGGATTAAAATTTTGATTTATAAATTCAGAAACCCAATATTTTTTATTGTCCCAAAAAGCTCCATTACTTACTTTTAATATCCAAGAATTTTGATTAGAATCTTCTTCTGGCTTTATTAATCTTATTAAACTATTCTTTCCTGTTTTAGCATAAAGTTTGTTTTCTTGATTTGTTCCACATATTTCTTTTTCATCAAAAAAAACTTTAACATCAAAGCCTATGTTTTTCTCTTCAAGAACATATACATCTCCTACAATTTCTCCTGATTCTAAATCTAAATTTTCCCAAGTAGCTTTTTCAAATGCTTTTACTGGGTTAAGCAACTCGTTTACTTGATTACCATTAAAATCTATTCCGTTAATAAAATATAACTTATAGCTACCCGATTCTATATCGTACTGGTTTTCATAGTTCGTATAGATATACCCATTAACAAATTCGTATCCAAATATTTCTTCTAGTTCTTTTCCATAAACTATTCTTTGTATTTTACCCTCTTTTAATTTTTTGTTGTGTTTGTAAAATAAAGGTAATTCGTTTCCTAATTTATCTTGGCTTATAACTCTTGTTAAAAGAATATCTTCTGATGTAGAAGAAAAGCTTTTTCCTGAGAAAGAAAAAAGTTTTCCTTCTTTTTCTTCATTATAAATAGAAGCCCAAGATAAATCTTTTAAAACAATATTATCTTTACATGTAATACTTTTACTTTCAAAATGGTATAGCCCAACATCATTACTATTTATTTTTTTACTAATACCAAGTTTTTCTGTGTGCGAAGTTACACAAGAAATAATATTTATTATTATTTCTTTTTCTTTACCTTGGTTTGTAATTGATAAATTAAGCATCAATTTCTCTCTACGATATGATGAAATATTACTTCATCTGTGTTTGTTCCAAAACCTG
>Ga0102815_10000297_pt1 | contig 35587 bp, 33 predicted proteins | sample ColrivemetaGS759_FD_79113 | JGI IMG/M metagenome (GOLD analysis project Ga0102815, IMG submission 79113) | Estuarine microbial communities from the Columbia River estuary - Ebb tide ETM metaG S.759 | ecosystem: Environmental > Aquatic > Marine > Intertidal zone > Estuary | place: USA: Columbia... | reverse complement strand
ATTGAAAGAAGAATTTAAAAGTGAAACATTTATCAAACATCTTCCTTCAGAAAAAAATCATCTTTACAAACTGATCTTGAAAAGTCTGAGATCTTATTACAGCGAACAATCCGTTAGTAGCGTATTAAAGCAGGAGATTAAAAACGTTGAGATCCTTTACAACAAAGCATTGTACAAGGAGTGCGAGAAATTTGTTTCGAGGGCAAAGGATGTCGCAAAAGAAAATGAGAAATTTTATTACTGGTACGAATTGATCTCATGGGAAAAGAAGCTTTTGGAAGAGGCATATGAATCAGGAGAATTCAGCCATAATCTTGATGAACTTGTTGAAGAGGAAGAAATGGTGATTGCTAAATTGAGAAATCTGGCAGAATATCAGGTGATTTACTCCAAGATTAATCTTGTTTTCAGAAGTGGTGGTTTCACAAGAAATGAAGCGGAAAGGAAAGTCGTGGATGAAATTGCGGATTATCACTTGATCAAAGGAAAAAATACAGCTTTATCAACAAGAGCATCTTCGATATGCTATTACATCAAAGGTTTATGTGCTGCAACGAATAGGAATTATGAGGATAGTTATATTTTCTTCAATAAAACTAGGGAGATTCTTGATAAAAACACGAAGATCAAATTTGATTCGGGTCAGCGATATGTTTTGACACTTTCACATCTTTTGAGATGTTACATTGACAGTAAGGATTTTGAAAAAGCAAAAAAACTTATTGAAGATCTCAGAGCATTGGATGGTTCAAAAGGCTTTAATTCTACTGATATAACGGTTAGGATCTTTACCAGTTCTTACAATTTGGAACTTTCACTTCTTCATGCTATGGGTGATTTTGATACAAGTGTAAATCTCATTCCTAACATCGAGGAGCTTCAGGAATATTATGGTGAGAAGGTTTCAAAAGAGCAAGAGATTTTGTTGACCTATAATAAAGCTTACAGCTATTTCGGGATTGGAGAAATTAAAAAGGCACTATTCTATATTAACTTGGTGCTAAATGATAATGAGCAGAATCTGAGACAAGACATTTACAGTTTCTCCAGACTTTTTAATCTCGTATTACACTATGAATTGGAAAATTACGATTTCCTTGAGTACATGATCAAATCAACAAATCGATATTTTTCGAAGCAAGAAAGGGATTTTCAGGTGGAATCTGTCTGTATTAAACATATCCGAAAGCTTGCGAAGGCAGTGAGTGTGAGTGAGAAGAATGAGGTGTTGAAGGCCATGAAAGAAGATCTTCAGGAGTTATTGAAGGATCATAATGAAAGGGTAGTGCTTGAGTATTTCAATATTTCTGCATGGGTTGACAGTAAGCTTGCCAAGGTATCTCTTTCAGATGCGGTGAAGCGGCAGTTAAAAGTTTAAGGCGAAAGAAATAAATAGGTAGCTACCTGTTCTTTGAACTTCCGCCACGCTATTTGAAAAGGCAAAATAATTCTGATTGGACAGATTGATCTTATAGGCAACATCCAATGTGAATGTTTTGGATTTTATCCCGAATCCTGTTGAGCCGATGAACAATGGAGAATTTTCAGCTTCCATTTCTTGAGTAAATGAGTTACCATAATAAGCTATTCCTCCTCGAATAAAAATCGTTGAATAGACTCGGTATTCTCCTCCCAGTCGCAAGTTTACGGCCGGTTTGAAGATAGTTTTTGCATAAGTATTTTCTATTTTGTAATCGTAGGGTGTATACGTATCATCTTTGGTCGTTTTGAAATGAGCCCATCTGTAATCCAAAAATTCTACATCAAGGTTTAAGCACCCCTTTGTACTGAATACATGTGCAAATGAACCGATGAATCTCCATGGGTTTCTAATTCTGTATTTGTAATTCCCGCTGGGTAGTAATTCTAAAGGTACACTAAATGATGAGTCTTTGAATTCACTGCTCATGTCAGCACTGAAATTATCCGTAAGTTCTGTGAAAGTTGGTGAGTGAATAGCGAATCCGAATCTATCCGCTTCTGTGACGAGGTAGATAACACCGATCTTAAGATTTGTCCCCCATCCTGACGTTCTGAGGTCATACTTGTAATTGAATCCTCTCAAATCGGTTCCAGTGGTGTCAGTAAGCGTTTCTTTGTGGTCAATAAGCTCTTCATATTTATGATAGCGAAAGCCGATATTCCCTCCAAAATAAAGCTTATTCATGTAATTGGCACTATATGAGACAAAAAGTTCTGTTTGTCCACCTTTTGATTGAACCGTCCTGTCATGGATTACATCTCCTTCATTTAATAATGAATAATAGGAATTCGTTGAAGGATCATAATTGATTGCGTAACTTTCATAACCAAGATAGGTCGAAAAGGGGAAGTAATAGTTTAGTAATATCGGTTCGTAGCCATACGCTTGCCCTGTAAATTCGTCAAGTAAAGAGGCGTACTGCTGACCTTTATAATGAACGGTTTCTTTAAAATTTTCGATTCGGTTCATTCCGAATCCAATTTGTTTGTAAAGGATCCCGTTCGACTCTCTTGAGGCATCTTCAGTTAGAACAATTGCAAAATTTGAGATTTCACCTATTCCTTTTTTCTCAGCTGTGCTCTGATCGTTGAATGTTGTTGAGTTAGACCGAATACCTGCGTATGTTGTTATTCCAATCTGAGAGGAAGAATACCTTCCGTATCCCGCTGGATTCACTTGTGAAGAGCTGAGATCGGCGCCCAGGGCACCAAAAGATCCACCCATGGCTTCGAAGCGAGCTGAGCCCGAATATGTCGTTTTAGAGAAACGATAGAGATCTGTTTCATTTTGAGCATGAGCACTCAAGGCAAGTCCGATGAAAAGTAAATAAAGAAGATGTTTCATTAATTTCTTCTTCCTGTTCCTCCTCCAGAATTACTGCCAGACCTTCCACTACCGCCACCTGATCCACCGCCAATGTTAGTTCCACCTGTGCCTCTTGGACTGGAATTTTCGTGCATCGATCCTCCTCTGTTAGATGGTGCATTATCAATTCTACCAGGAGACTCAATAGTTCGGCCAATAGAAGAAGGTGTAGGATTGTTGGATCTTATTACTCGACCATCACTCGGTGTAAATCTCGAGTTCACCTGCTGTTGCGAAACTGGTCTCTGGATAGAAGGAGATGTATTATTATTCGTTAACGGAGCAATTCTATGATTTACATCAATTCTTCCCATTTCAGGTCTTGCATTTGATGAAATTGGAGAAGAGGATTTTAATACAACAGGACCTGTAGATCTACCTCCCGGATTTGCTGCACCTGATAATGTACCCCTTGGTCCACTGTGGAAATTGTAAGCTGTGGTTGCTCCTCCATAATTGTTAAATCCTGTTCCGTATGAATTGTAGTTATTATAGTTATTATAGTAACCATAACTATTTCCAAAGAAATAATTTCCTCCGTAATACATTGGGTAGTTCGAAATAGGGTAAAAGCCATACATTGACCCAAACGGATCGATCATGTATACCGGACTACAACCTCCAAACATGTAAGGGGAACAATAAGGTATTCCAAAAGCATAATTCCTGAAGTAAGGATTATAAAACCCCATACCTAACAACCAATAACTTGAGCTGAAATAATTGCTTCCGATTGGGAAATTATTCAGGTCATTGTAGTAAGTAGATGATATCGAACGATTGTTCTTATTATTTCGAAAAGCAGAATAACTAGTTGGGTTGTTGAGTGATTCTCCCACTGGAAGAGCAGACTCTTTAACTACGTAAACATCATCATCTGCCATGAACTGAGGGCTGTAACAACTTGATGTTCCTATGGCAATCAAACCCAATAATCCTGCAAATATTCCAATCGACTTCATATCAACTTTCTTATACCTTTAAAAGTACGCTTTAATTCCTAACTTTGCAACCCTATTGAAGTAGAACTATGTCACAAAAATACGCTACAAGAGCAGAAGATTATTCAAAATGGTATAACGAACTTGTTTACCGAGCTGACCTTGCTGAACATTCGGATGTTAGAGGATGTATGGTCATCAAACCATATGGATATGCCATTTGGGAAAAAATGAAAGAAATTCTGGATAAGAAGTTTAAGGAAACAGGGCATTCAAATGCATATTTCCCACTTTTCATTCCAAAGTCATATTTGAGCAAGGAAGCATCTCATGTGGATGGGTTTGCAAAGGAGTGTGCCGTTGTTACACATTACAGATTGAAAAATGCCGAGGATGGAAGTGGAGTGATCGTTGATCCAACAGCTAAGCTGGAAGAAGAGTTGATCGTGCGTCCTACTTCAGAAACGATTATCTGGAACTCATATAAGAACTGGATTCAGTCATACAGAGATCTTCCTATCCTAATCAACCAATGGGCGAATGTAGTTCGTTGGGAAATGAGAACTCGTTTATTCCTGAGAACCGCCGAGTTTTTATGGCAGGAAGGACATACGGCGCACGCCACTAAAGAAGAAGCAATCAAGGAAGCAGAGTTGATGCTCGATGTATATGCTGATTTTGCCGAGAACTATATGGCGATGCCTGTACTGAAAGGTAGAAAAACTGCATCGGAACGCTTTGCTGGTGCTGATGATACGTTGTGTATTGAGGCTATGATGCAGGACGGTAAGGCGCTTCAAGCTGGAACGTCACACTTTTTAGGGCAGAATTTTGCGAAGGCATTTGAGGTGAAGTTTGCAGATAAAGAAGGAAAGCTGGAATATGTATGGGCTACGTCATGGGGTGTTTCGACTCGTTTGATGGGTGCTTTGATTATGACACATTCAGATGATGAAGGATTAGTTCTTCCACCTGCTTTGGCCCCTATTCAAGTAGTTGCAGTCCCAATTCACAGAACGGATGAAGAATTAGCTGCGATCAATGCGAAAATGACTGAGCTTGCTGAAGATCTTAAGAAAAGAGGAATTTCTTTCAAGTACGATAATGACGAAAATCGTCGTCCGGGATGGAAGTTTGCAGAGTATGAGTCTAAAGGGGTTCCTGTTCGAGTTGCTATGGGACCGAGAGATTTGGAGAATGGTAAGGCTGAAATTGCGAGGAGAGATACGAAGACCAAAGAGATAGTGGATTTTGCTGGGTTAGGGGACTATATCGAGAATTTATTGAATGAAATCCAGAATAATCTGTTGAATAAAGCGATGGTCTTCCGAACTGAGAACACACGTACCATTGACAGTTACGAGGAATTCAAAAAAGAGATCGATAAGGGAGGTTTTTTCCTTGCTCACTGGGATGGAACAGCTGAAACCGAAGCAAAAGTCAAAGAAGAGACACAAGCAACGATCAGATGTATTCCTCTTCACAGTAATCAGGAGGAAGGAAAGTGTATGGTAACCGGAAATCCATCAAAGGGTAGAGTAGTATTTGCAAAAGCATATTGATTTTGAAAATAGAACAGAACAGAAAAACAATCCTCGATCTGCTGTTGAATAAAGCAGCGTTAAAGCAGAATATTGCTGAGGATACAGAAAAGGTCTTTCTTGAATTCAAGGAAACGATTAAAACCGAACTTGACGCTTTGCGAAAGGTAATGAAGGATGAAAGAGTAAGATTGAGTTGTAAAGATATCGGTAAATATGAGAAGCATGCTTACATTGGAAGTGATGTGCTTGTATTTCATTTACACAACAATGTTTTTCGTCTTCCGGATGACAATCCGCTTTGGGGAACCGAATACTTCAAACAAAATGAAGCGAACGGATATTTTGGGATTATTTACATCTATAATTTTCTTGCCGAATCGTTTGTGCAGAGTCGTGTTCATGACCAGGGATACTTGATTGGAAGGATCTTCATGAATCACGAAGGACACTTCTTCGTTGAGGGTAGAGGGCAGTTGGGAATTCTTTTCAGAGATGTAGAGAATATGAAACTTACTAAAGATGCTGTCAAGCTGATTATTCAAATGTCTTTTGTGTTTGCAATTGAATTTGACCTGCTAATTCCACCATATGAATTTGTATCTGAACTAACTGTCGCTGAAATGCAAGCAATTAGCAATAACCTTCAGTTACAGACCGGTAAGCGACTTGGTTTCAAAATGAACGCTGAGGACAAGGATTTTTTTTAAAAAAATGGCCTACCCGTTTGCTATTAATGAATTTCAGATTATATTTGCACTCCCAATTTTAGGGGACTTTGATATACGGCCCATTCGTCTAGTGGTTAGGACGCCAGGTTTTCATCCTGGAAACAGGAGTTCGATTCTCCTATGGGCTGCCAAGTTTTTTTTGGCCCATTCGTCTAGTGGTTAGGACGCCAGGTTTTCATCCTGGAAACAGGAGTTCGATTCTCCTATGGGCTGCGATATAAATATTAAACAACTTAATACAGTTAAATAAAATGGCGAATCATAAGTCAGCACAGAAGAGAATCAGATCGAACGACGCGAAGAGACTTCGAAATAAGTATCAGCATAAAACGACGCGTAATGCAGTTCGTAGATTGCGTGAAATGTCGAAGAAGAAAGAAGCTGAAGCATTATTGCCATCAGTAGCTTCTATGTTGGATAAACTTGCAAAAAGAAACATTATCCACAAGAATAAGGCGGCAAACCTTAAGTCAAGTCTTCAATTGAAGGTAAATAGTCTATAATATTTACTTCATAGATATTCAAAGGGGCGGAAGCCCCTTTTTTTATACTTTTACGTTGCATGAGGTCTGGCCTTCTATTGATATTCCTGGTTTGTGCCGTAGCTGGCGCATGGGCTCAGTATACACCTTCAGTTCTCAGTGTTGATTCATTAAAGATTGACTTCAGAACCAGTGGTTCAATTGATTCAGTCGATCTGCAGGGAAGAAGGGCTGTCCTTAATACTCCAGGGATGATGTTTGGCGGAAACAATGGAATCCCTGATCTCTCGATCTATCAAAATCATTTTAATGAATCATTCAGTTCTGACTTGGTTCAAAATGTTAGATATTCCGGACTTCCTCACATCGGTTTTGGATATTCTTTCGGAGCACAGGGCAGTCAGATAGTAGATTTCGGATACGAACAAGTATTTGGGAAAAAGGTAATAGTAAATCTGGATGCCAAAACTTTTCGGTCGAATGGTTATTTAAGAAATTCTTCAGTTGATGACAGGTATGGGAAGTTACTTGTTCTTGTGCCCGGAAGTATTTGGTCATCTGAAATTAAAACCAGCATCAATTCTTCTAAAGTGGATCTTGCAGCAGGACTTAGGGCAGGGAGTGATCCAGCTACTTTTCCATTGATCTTTCTTCCGGTCAATAAATCAGATGCTAACTCGCACACCAGGAGATCTGAAATTCAAATGAGTAATTATGTTGACTTCTTGAGTAAGGATTCAAGTAAGGCGCTTGGTTTGATGATCGAAAATCGATTGACAATAAGAGATCGCTTGTTTCTAGAGAGTGACACCTTGTTCGGGATTTATAATTTCATCAATATTGACAGTACATCGACAAGAGATAATTATCAATTATCGAGGATCGATAATGGAGCAGGATTCTTTACTCGTAATAAAAACCTGTATGCGGCAGGATTGATTCAGTACAACTACTGGAAATATTATAATTTGAGTTTTGATCATGATACGGTTGAAATAGCAGTGGTAGGCCGGGTAAAATATTTGAAGAAATCATTTTATGGTGAAGGTGAATTGAATTATGCCTTGAGGGGTGCCGGTAATAGCTTTTCAGGAAGAGTAAATTTGGGGGTAAAGAAAGATCTATGGGAGGCTCAATCGCAACTTAATTTTCAAAGCGGGTGGCCGGATCCATTCGTCAGATCATACTATGCAAATAACATAGAGCAAGAATGGAACTATGGATCAGGAACTTCAACTTTCAATTTGAAAAACAGAGTATCATTGAAAATAAAGCTTCCCGTTGTCCTTCAACATGAATTGTTATCGATCAAAGATGGTTATTGGTTAATGAACGATCAGTTGGTCAACGATCAAATGACGAATGTTCTTGTGAACAGGTTCTCATTATCGACCAATTTCAAGTATAAAGGATTGAGCGTTCAACCATTATATACGTATACAGCAAGTCAACAAGCAATTCGTCCGATTCCTGCACACACAATTAAAGGAAGAGTACTGGTGAAGGGAAAAGTTTTGAAAGCGAAAAAGATGCTTGCCTTTTTGGGAGCTGATCTGTTTTATTCTTCTTCTTTCGATCTTCTATCCTTTTCACCGGTATGGAGTAGTTTTAAATGGGATTCTTCCACGGGTATCAATGATGGGTTTGCTGATCTCAGCGCATTTGGAGGTTTTGAGATCGAGAAATTCAGATTTTTCGTTCGCTTTGAACACCTAGGAGCAATGTGGAATGATCCATTCATGGAGCTGCAAGAAGGATATACATTTCCTGAAAACAGTTTCCGTTTGGGGATAACCTGGGATTTCTTCAATTGATTTTATTCACAATACGTCCTTGAATGTTTTTGTCATTTGAATTACTTCGGTTCAACATGCATTAATATCTTTACATCAAAATTGAAATATGGGTTTATTACAAGATAAAGTTGTTCTGATCACTGGAGCTTCCAGGGGAATTGGAAAGGCAATTGCAGTTGAATGTGTTAATCAAGGTGCAAAAGTGGCATTTACATATCTTTCTTCTGAAGAAAAAGCAAAAGCACTCGAAGTTGAGCTTTCTGCAAATGGTGGTGTGGCAAAAGGATTTCGTTCAGATGCTGCCAAATTTGACGATGCACAAAAGTTGGTAGATGATGTGGTAAATGAGTTTGGAACAATCGATGTTTTGGTAAATAATGCAGGTATCACAAGAGATACGTTGTTGATGAGGATGACAGAAGAGCAGTGGGATGAAGTGATCAATACAAATTTGAAATCAGCATTCAATTTAACAAAAGCGGTTCAGCGTCCAATGCTTAAGGCACGCAAAGGATCGATCATCAATATGTCTTCTGTGGTTGGTGTAAGTGGTAACGCTGGACAAGCGAATTATGCAGCTTCAAAGGCTGGTTTGATCGGATTTACGAAGTCAGTGGCACAGGAATTAGGATCTAGAAACATTCGTTGCAATGCGATTGCTCCTGGATTTATTGAAACTGAAATGACAGAAGTTCTGGATCAGAAAGTGGTTGAAGAATGGAGAAATTCAATTCCATTGAAAAGAGGTGGTTCACCGAAAGACGTTGCAGATCTTACTGTATTCCTTGCAAGTGATATGTCTGGTTATATTACTGGTCAGACGATCAATGTTTGCGGGGGTATGCTAATGTAAAAGTTGAAATTGGTATTTTAAAGGAGCTGAGAGGCTCCTTTTTTTATTGCTTGAATCTTTTCTCTTTCCAGACTGAATAGGAATTTAAGAAACGCTCAAAAATGTTGTAGTACAATGTGATATAAGAGATCAATACAAAGATCCAGAGTACAATTATGTTCGTCCAGAAGGTGTTGATCTTTTGTCCGAAAGAATACTTTAACGGAGCATAGAACGGAGCATCCAGGAAACGAGTGTCTTTATTTTCATAAAACACAGGAGCATCTTTTCTATAGATCTCATCATTTTCAATGACTAGTTTCTCCTTTTCCAGACGATTGGTTGTTTGATCGATCAGCGCTTCATTGGTATAGTTGTTCCTGAGTTCATTGTATTTGTCAATGCCAATTTCGGATTTTAACTTTTCGGATTTTTCAACTTGAAGATTAAAGTTCTTATTGTATTGCTGACGCAAGACTTCCAGGAACTGATCAATTGAAGAATTATCTATTTCCTTGTTTGCTCTTCGTTGTTCAATTTCGGTTTTACAATCAACACACTTGAAATTGTCAAATCGTTCTTCTTCTTTTTTGATCTCGTTCAGAAGAATGATCTTTGAACGGTTCCTGATTTCACTATCGAGCTTATCATTGGAAACGATAGACAGCTGGTGCTTCATTTCATTTAACCAATAGTCTTTTTTCCACGCAGCATTAGTCTTATCTCTATTGATCTGATAAAAATCTTTTCCTAATGGGTTGTCATTGACCTGTGTTACAGCCATTGCTTCGTAGGCCCATCTTGACGGCATCAGGTTGCCGATCCAAGGGACTTCAACTCGGCTTGAAAATACTGGGTGTAAACGATCAAATTTCACGATCACACCGCTGAATAGTAATTGTGGGATGATCAGAACAGGTACGATAATGTATATAACCTTTGCTGAATTGAAGGCGCTCGAAATATTAAGCCCCATGACATTTGCAACACAACTCGTACTGAATAAGATCAACCAGTATTCAAACCAGAGTTCATTTATTTCAAGGACCATGTTGCTGACCAATACATAACTCAAACTTTGAACCGCTGATATAAGGAAAAGGAAAAGGATCTTAGAGGTAAGGTACGATCCTCTCGATAAATGCAAGAAGCTTTCACGTTTAAGAATGTGCTTGTCTTTGAATATTTCTTCAGCAGAAACCGTCAGACCAAGAAAAAGAGAGACAACAACAGAAATAAACATGAATTGCGGTATGTTCTCATTAGTATAAAATGAATATTCAACATTCCCGAATTCATCAGATCGATTATAAAATTTGACCACAAAGGATAAAAGTAAAGCGAGGAGAGGTGCCTCGAGGAAAGTGACCAATACATATTGCCTATTTCCGATCTTTGCCAGTAGATCCCGTGAGAAAAAGACTTTCAACTGGGCAAACTTTGAAGCAATGACAGATTGCCCTTTAAGTTGTAGGGCTTCAAGTTCTGTTTCCTTCTGTTTTTTATGCTTTTGATATCTTTTGTACCATTCTTCAGGACTAATCTTCCTTTCGGAAGTAATGTTTCCATATTCATCGATCAATTTCGAATCGATAATATTGAAGATCAATTCGGGGTTGACATTGCCGCAAACGGAACATTCTCTTTCTTCCGCATTTCCATGATGAATGTGTGTTTTGAAATAAACGACTGCATCGATGGGGTTGCCATCAAAAACTGGGTATCCACCACGGTCCATGATCAACAACCTATCAAACATTTTGAAAATATCCGAACTGGGTTGGTGAATAACAACAAATACGAGTTTTCCTTTAAAAGTCAATTCTTTTAAAAGGTCCATGATCAACTCTGAATCTCTTGAAGAAAGTCCAGACGTTGGTTCGTCAACGAACAGTACATCCGGTTCTCGGATTAATTCTAACGCAATATTGAGTCTCTTTCTTTGTCCACCGGAAATAGTTTTCTGCATTGGACTTCCAACGACCAGGTCTTTTACTTCATAAAGACCAATTGCATATAAAACGTCTATTACTTTTCGTTTTATTTCTCGCTCTTTAAGATTCCCAAAACAAAGTTTGGCGTTGAAATATAGATTCTGGAATACGGTTAACTCTTCGATCAAAAGATCATCCTGGCTAACATAACCAATGATCCCTTCAAGAGCCATTTTATTTTTATGCAGATCGATTCCATTAATGGTGACTTTCCCTGCAGTCGGCTCGTAGTTTCCGTTAAGAACGGAAAGTAGGGTTGATTTTCCGGTTCCGGATCCTCCCATGATTCCTATCAGGTTACCAGACGTTTCATTGAAATCGATTCTTCGAATTCCAACTTCACCGGTCTTGAACTGATATTCTACGCCTTCACATGAGAAATGTAATTCGTTTTCTCTACGTGATTTCAGGAAATGACTGAGTATGTCACTATGATAGAGTGGCTTACTTTTTTGTGTTCTTAAGGTTGATCCTTGGGTGAAAATGTGCGTACGATCATTATATACAAACTGACCGTTCAGATTCAATTCATCCTTGCCAAAATATCTAAAGAATAGCAGGTTTACACTTCGAATATAGAGGATTCTAATTTCCTCATCAAGCCCTTCCAGTTTTATGCAATTCCCTATTTTTCCCTCAGGTCTAGGACTGACATACATCACATCCTTGTTTTCCATGTGATGCATGAATGAACTTAAAATGAAATCTGTGATAAGGTCATACTCTTCCTTATCGATGTTGAATGAATCAGCTACCGTATTAACAAATTCGATCTCTTGTTCGGTAACATCCTCATTGGATTGAATGAATTCGATAATCCTGATGAGAACAATGACCTTCTGTTTCTGAGTTAATTCTTCATTGATCTGCTTACAGATGCGCAGGATCTTAACAGAATTGAGTGAGGTCCTCTTTTTTTCGCTGTCTTTTCTAGATTGTTTGCTGTGTAGCGTGTTTAAGTAATTGTTGAAAAGCTCAACGTACTTGCTAATGGATGTATCCCGAATTTCCGATTTAAGGAAAGACTCAATAATACCAATTGACTTAGAGGAGCTAACGACATTTACTTCGTCAGGAGAGTCGGAATTCGAATCGTCAACTTGAGCGATGATCGCAAACAATTGCATTAAAGCACGCAGGATCCTTTCGCTCATTATGAGTTAATTATTGTTTAAATCCGATGATCATTACAGCACAGCCGGTAACCTTTTTATCCAGATCCAATTCAGTTTCGATAGATACCGGAATGGTTTTCGGAACCTTAAAGTCCCAATATGGCGCATTCTTGTAATTTTTATTCGTAAAAAGAACATTTCCGTTAGGATCCTTTACAGTAAAGATTACATACTCGTCATCGTTCCCAGCGGACGCTGCAATTCGGTATGTTGATCCACCATAAAAAGTGGTTTTAAACTCTGCTTTTTCACGATCAAGGAAAGCAGTGTATACTTGTCCATCAGAAACGAATTTTGTTTTTCCCATTGAACCGTTAAGGTAGGATTCACAAACCTTTACAATTTTTTCACAATCCTGAGCGTTCGACTGGAAAGCAAATAGTGATAATGTGAAGAATAATATGCTAATCTTTTTCATGTCGATCAATTAATAATGCTATCACGAATATTCTCAACCTTCAACGTGATCTGATTTAGGATATCCGTATCAATCTTAATGTTGATATTGTGCTGAAGCGTGGTTGTTTTATTCTTCGCATCAGTTGTTGGTTCTACGAATTCATAATCGATATTTACTTTATCGAAATAGAAACGAAGATCATTCAGTTCGGAAATTAGCTCGTCATTGCTTCCTCCTTTGTTGTATTCTTCAAGAATTTCGATGATCGTATAAAGGGTTTGTTTTTGCTCTCCGATACGCTCCTTGATCTTTGCATTGGGCTTCATCTTATTCAACTCACATGCGTAGTGAAGGGATTCAATCCATCCCCCTGCAAGAATCAATGCAGAAGTGGATTTACGGTTAGAACTTTTCAAGTAGTTGTCTGCTTTGCGGAATGCGTCAGAGACAATGATCATAACAGAATCCTCATTATCATTGTTTTTCTCAAATCGCGACATGAAGCTTTTGTCAAATGCACCTTCAAGCCCCAATTGACCTGTCAATTTTTCGATTACACTCAAATAGTTCAGGGAAACAGCTTTTTGCTCGTAAAGTGCCGAATATCCCAAGTCAGTACCATAAATTCCTAAATTCAATGCTTGCTTGAATTCGGTTGTATAGTCTGATGCATTTTGAACAGGATTCAAAAGATCATTGTTAAATGGAAGGTTGGTTGATTTGATCAATAAAGCAGTTTGAACAGGTGAAGGAATACTAAAGATCTTTCCATCAAAATTAGTGTTCAATGAGCTGTTAGGATCAATAAATTCTTCGTCAATGCTTTCTTTTCCTTCTTCACTTTCGTTTCCAGAACATGCCGCGAAGAGCATGAAAATAGGAAGCGTGATGTAAGCCAGATACTTTCTCATAGATAGTGTTATAACGAGTTAAAATTAAAAAAAAATATGCAACAAGGATGTGGCAAATGAAAGAAGTGTATAATGAAGTTCATTTTCTTTGAATGCTTAACTTTGAGGAAATTAATGTCATATGAATATTAGGCCAAGAAGAAATAGAAAATCCTCATCGATCAGGGCAATGGTGGAAGAAACCAAAATAGGTACTGAACACTTGATCTATCCGATCTTTCTGAAAGATGGCAAAGGATTAAAGGAAGAAGTTTCTTCATTACCGAATAATTATAGATGGTCAATTGATATGCTGATCCCTGAGATCGAAGAGTGCATGGAATTGGGTATTTACACATATGATATCTTCCCAGCAGTGGATGAGTCTCTGAAGGATAAGGTGGCGAGTTATAGTTATGCGGATGATAATTTTTACCTGAATGCTATTCGAACGCTTAAAGATAAGTTTCCGGAGATCGTTTTAATGAGTGATGTCGCAATGGATCCATATTCGTCTGATGGTCACGATGGATTGGTGCAAGATGGCAAGATCTTGAATGATGAAACGTTACCGATCCTAAATAAAATGGCATTGGCACAGGCTCAGGCAGGCATTGATATTATTGGGCCTTCAGACATGATGGATGGGAGAGTGGAAAGCATTCGAGAAACACTCGATATCAATGGATATACTGATGTTTCGATCATGTCATATACAGCCAAATATGCGAGTGCATTTTATGGCCCTTTCAGAGATGCTCTTAATTCGGCTCCTAAATCAGGGGATAAAAAAACCTATCAAATGAATCCGGCAAATAAGAAAGAAGCACTACTTGAAGCCGAACTTGATTTTTTAGAAGGAGCAGATATGCTAATGGTGAAGCCTGCACTTTGTTACTTAGATATTATTCATGTATTGAAGGAGAATTTCAATATTCCGATTACTGCCTACAATGTTAGTGGTGAATGTGCCATGATTTATGCTGCTGCTGAGAAGGGGTGGTTGAATTATGACTTAGCTGTAGCCGAGATTTTATTGAGTATCAGAAGGGCAGGAGCTGATGGTATTCTTACTTATTTCGCTAAAGATTTTGCTAAATTCAAAAAGAAATAATTTGTACTTTAACTGAACAGTAATTTCAAATGGAAGAATACAATTTTTATCCGGATAAGCCTGAGCTTGCAGAACCAAAAGCGAAAGGAAATTTGGCATTAACAGTATTCTCCATCGTTTTATTTGTTCTGACATTTCTCTTCATTTTCACCGAAGAGGTAGATTTTATCTTTAATCTGGTGGTTGTTTTATTGATCCATGAATTTGGACACTTTGGGATGATGAAGCTCTTTGGTTACAAGAATGTGCGCATGCTTTTTATACCCTTAATGGGCGCATTTGTTCAAGGAAGTAAAGAGGAGTATTCTCAAAAACAAAGTTTGATTGTAGCAAGTGCTGGGCCATTTCCGGGTATTCTGATTGGTCTTCTGCTCATTTATTTTGCTTCTTTTGACCACATCACCTGGATGGTCGACATGGGAATTCTTTTCCTGCTTTTGAACATCATTAATGTGATTCCACTTGATCCCCTGGATGGAGGACAATTGTTCAAGTTGATGATCCGTGAACATCATGAGAAATTCATTTTGGCTTTTACATTTCTATCTTCACTGGTGCTTATTGGATTTGGTTGGTACATTGATTCATGGGTGATGATTGCATTTGGATTCTTTATGGGGTTCCGTGTAAGAAAGATTCAAAGTCAATATCAATTACGAAAGGAGCTTTCCGATGAAGAAGTAAATTACAGGACGACCTATAAATTACTTACAAACAGAGATTATCAAAAGATAAAGCAAGTGATTTTGGATCATACTCCGGGACTAAGATCTTTTGTTGATCAAGTTGAAAAAGAAGAATCTGATCCCATCATAGCGAGTCAAGTGAATAGCGTACTTGTCAGTCCCATAAGGAATGACGCTTCTATTCTCTTTAAGTCAATTTTGATCGCTTTATGGATGGGTATTCTATCGATCCCTTTTTTGTTTTTCATATACAAGGGACAATTGCTTTCAGAATATGAGTGGTGGCTTGAGTACCTTTCAACCAGGTGAAAAGGTTTCCTTCCTGCATGAGAAGGGAGATGGCGTCGTGACTTCATTTGAGAATGGTCGATACACCGTTGCAGATGAATTTGGGTTTGAACGCACATTTCTGCCAAATGAGCTCGTGAAGATCTACGGTACCAATTATGGATTATCCGATAGTGAATTTGTGGCAAATGACGATGAAACCCTTTCCAGGTCGAGACATCTTGAATTTAAGGAGTCCAGAACTGGTGCAAGGAGACCATTGGATGTTTGGGAGATTGATCTTCACATAGAGTCTCTGCTCGACTCGCATTCCGGAATGTCAAATGGTGAGATCCTTTCAGTTCAATTGAAAGAATTGAAGAATGTATTCAGTCGAGCGAAATCAAAGTTCATACGAAGACTGGTGATCATACATGGAGTCGGAGAGGGAGTATTGAAAAGTGAGGTACTATCTTATCTTCATAAACAAGAAGGAGTAGAGTTCTATGATGCTGACTTTCGTGAATATGGGAAAGGGGCGACAATGGTAGAGATTCGCTACAACATTCATTAATCTGATAATAATCAGTTTTTAATTTAATCCTTGTCTTTATTTCTGTTTTAAAGCTGAATTACTTTCAGGTTTGACCGCCCCTCCGGGATATTTTCCTCAAAATGTTCTCATGAATATAAAAGGGTATGAAAGTCTTGATGAGGTATTGGACCGAGCTAAGAAGGGGTACTCAGTGAGTGAGTTCAAAGAGATCATGAAAGATCCATTGTTAGTTATTTTGGATACAAGGGATCCGGAAGACTTTGCTCAGGGATTCATTAAAGGAAGTGTAAATATTGGCTTGAACGGAAATTTTGCTCAATGGGTAGGTGAAATGATCTCTGATATAAAGCAGAAGTTTTTATTAATAACTTATCCAGGAAAAGAGCAGGAGGCTGTGATCCGATTATCGAGGGTAGGCTACTATTACGCAATTGGATATTTGGAAGGTGGGGTTCAAGCCTGTTGTGCAGAGGGTAATGATATTGATACGGTTGAACGAATAGGTGCTTCTGTTTTGATGTCTGAATTTCATAGTGATCCGATCATTTAGGATGTTCGCAAGCGATCTGAATATGATTCCGAGCATATTATTAATGCGAAAAACATTTCATTGAATGAGATTTATAAACGTTTGGTAGAATTCCCTTCCGATCGATCGTTTGTTATCCATTGTGCAGGAGGATATCGCAGTATGATTGCAGCATCCATACTAAAATCCAAAGGGTTCGAAAATTTCAGAGAAGTAAGAGGAGGTATGACGGAGATAAGAAAAACAGCGTTGCCTCTGACGGAATACGTTTGTCCAACTACAATGCTTTGATCATTAATCTTTCCGGAAGGAATGAATGTCGTTATGATTCTCTTCGATGTCGTCCTTCACTTTTTTAATTGTTCGGGTAAGTAAAAAAAGATCTGCTGTAGCATTTTGACCTAACCACTCCCAGCTTGGTTGCTCATCTTCTATGGCTAATGCCATATGATACAATAATTCCATGTCATTCAAGAATAACCACCTTTGAGCTTTTTCATTGCCTTCTGCTGCATTGATAAATGCCAGAAGTTGAGGGTAGCCATTTTTAGGTAGCCATTCACGCGCTTCATCTTTCAATAAAATGGCATATGTTGCCATAGTGAGCTCTTCAAAGCCATTATCCTTTAGCCATAAGAGGATTTCATCATTTCCTTCAATGGCTTTTGCCCAGGCCAAGATTATCTTCGCAGGATAATTGATCGGTTTCATTGGGACGATCTCAGCACGCTTCTGCACAGCAGTTTGATCTTTTTTCCCTTTTTTAAACCAATTTAACATGACTGATAAAAAATAAATGAAATAGCGATGGCAGCAATAATTCCTGCTAAATCAGCTAGGAGTCCAGCCGTAACAGCATATCTCGATTTTTTAATCCCAACCGATCCAAAGTAGACCGCCAGAACATAAAAAGTTGTTTCTGTACTTCCCTGAAACGTTGCGGCAAGTTTACCAGCAAACGAATCAACTCCGTGTGTATTGAAAATGTCCAGCATTAATCCTCTTGCACCTCCACCACTAAGCGGTTTCATGAAAGCAACTGGTAACGCTTCCACAAACTCAACACATTGTACACCGATGAAGATCAAAGATTCTCGAATCCCTGTCATGATCGCTTCAAAAGCTCCTGATCCTCTAAAAACAGCTACAGCAGCAAGAATAACAATAAGATAAGGTATTATTCCGACCGCTATTTGAAATCCTCCTTTGGCGCCTTCAATGAACGATTCATACACATTGATCTTTGATCTTACACCCAGTAATATGAACAATATGATAAACGAGAAAAGTAACACGTTTCCACCGACATTGGCCACTAATTCTTTATGTTCAGGAAAATAGATCAGGTAAATCAATAAGCCAACGATCAAAGCGAAAAATGATCCCAGATACGCTAGAACTACTGGTTGAAGAAGATTGATCTTTTGCTTTATTGATACAATTGTTAACCCGACAAGCGTCGAAAAGAAGGTGGCAAAGAGAATGGGAAGAAATACTTCTGTCGCATTGGCTGAATTATTCATTGCTCTGTAGGAGAGAATGCTTACCGGGATAATCGTTAATCCTGAAGTGTTGAGAACCAGAAACATGATCTGCGCATTACTGGCCGTATCTTTTTGAGGATTTAGTTCCTGTAGGCTGTTCATTGCTTTCAACCCTAAAGGAGTCGCGGCATTATCCAACCCTAACATGTTCGCTGAGAAATTCATCATAATTGATCCTACAGCAGGATGATCTTTAGGAACTTCAGGGAACAATCTTGAGAAAAGGGGAGAAACAAGCCTGCTTAAAACTCTAATCGCACCTCCATCTTCACCGATCTTCATGAAACCCATCCACAAACACAGTGCGCCCGTTAAGAATAAAGCAAGATCAAAACCAGTTTTGGCGGACTCAAACAAAGCATCCACCATTTGCTTGAAGATCATCGTGTCTTGCCAGAAGATGAGTTTGGATAATGCCACTATAGTAGCGATAAGAAACATTCCAACCCAGATGCGATTCATTACCATACAGTAAAGTTCTATTAAAAATCAATGAAAAATGAAAACCTTAAAATTTTCTTTCAACAGCCGTTTTTAAATAAGTAGTCAGTTTCATTGAATGTAAATTATCAAATTACTCTACTACTCATTACTTACTACTACTGGACACCATGGAAGCTGTGATTTTGTCAACTCATGTGGTAGCAGGAATAATATCCCTGGTTACTGGATTGATGGCACTTCTTATGCGCAAAGGAGGAATTGCGCATGAAGGACTGGGAAAGATCTATTTTGCTGCAATGACGATCATTTTCTTTACGGGAACATATGTCAGTTCAATTCAATCAAACTATTTCCTATTGTTGATAGGTTTCTTTAGTTATTACCTTGTATTTACAGGACTTCGTTACAATAAAGTGAAGGTCATTTCTAACATATCATTTATTGATGTGTTGACTTCGATCATCTTCATTTTTTCTTTTTTCGGAATGTATATTTTAGCATTCATTGCTGTAATGCAAGGTGTATATTCCTTTGGGATCGTAACCCTTGTTTTTGCCTTGATCGGGTCATCTCTGATGATCAGAGACGTAAAGTTTTATGTACTTAAACATCCCTTACCACATAGCAAAGTCTGGATCAGAGAACATATTGGACGAATGGTAGGAAGTTATATTGCTGCGTCTACTGCATTTCTTGTAAATAACATACATGTCAAACCCGAGATATTAGTTTGGCTAGGGCCAACGGCCCTAGGGATTTTTCTGATCATGTATTTCAACAAGCGCTATGCCTGATCGCAGCTACGTATGAAGTTGTCAAAAAGAATTCTCCCCGAATTTCCGGAAACCTCAGGATGGAATTGTACACCATAAATAGGTTTAGTCTTGTGTTGCATTGCCTCATTGATACATGCGTCTGAAACGGCGATGTGAATAAACTCATTTGGGATTGATGCTGTTTCACAATGATCTTCCATCATTTGAAATTCGTTGGGTAACTTGTCGAATAAAGGGGAGTCAGCAATTATCTCTATCGTTTGCCAGTCTCGGTCTTCTTTCATTCTTGCGACATATCCTCCGAAATGCATACTGAGAAGCTGATGTCCAAAGCAAATTCCCAGAATAGGTAATCCAGAATCAATGATTGTTTCGATAGGTTTTTTGAAAGGAGTATGGTCTGTTTCAGTCAATAGGATAGGTGCTCCGGAAATAATGATACCTTTCAAATCGTATAAGCTTTCAACGGTCACATCCAGTAATGGAATACTTACAAAGTCGTCAAATTCATAAACCAATTCTTCGATGTACCTCGTTTTAGAGCTGCCACAATTGATAACCCCGATCATTACAGAACAATTTGACCGACCCCCTGTCTTACGATTACAGGTTCTTCTTTTGTACAATCAATGACAGTTGAAGCATCAAGATTACCATACCCGCCGTCAATGATGACGTCTACTTCATTATCATATTTTTCATAAATAGCGTACGGATCGGCAAAATATTCCTGAATTGTATCTTCTTCATTATGGAGAGACGTTGTCGCTATAGGGTTACCAAGTCTTTCAACAATTCTCAGAATGATTGGATTATCTGGAATTCGGATACCAACTTCTTTTTTATTGGTATCAAAGATCTTTGGGATCTCATTGGATGCATTCAAGATGAAGGTAAATGGTCCAGGTAGCGTCTGTTTGAGAAGTTTAAAAGTTGAGCGATCCAACTGCTTGGTATACTCTGATAAATTACTCAGATCATGACAAATAATGGAAAAGTTCGCCTTGCTCAATTTGATGCCTTTCAATCTGGCAAGTTCCTGCAGGCCTTTTTTACTGTATAAATCACAGCCAATGCTGTAAACTGTGTCTGTAGGAAAAATAAAAGTGCCGCCTTTTTTTAATAGAGAAATGATCTGATCGATCAATCGATCATCTATGTTATGAGGATTGATCTCAATAAACATAATTATCGTTTGAAGTATCTCAATCTACCATTGTCACTTTTCAGGATCAGCTCATTTGATGACAACTCGTTGATCGTCAATGTTTCAGAAGAGCTTGAATCTCCATCGAATCGATTTATTTTTAACAGCTTGTCGGTTACTTCATATTGTCCTTTGAAGTCCTCCTGGATGGATCCAATGTTATCATTATTGATCTTTTCATCTGTGATTTCATCGAATAAAATGAAGTATCCATTTTCTTTAAATTCTATTTTGGTTGCAGTGGGAACTCCATTATAATTGAAGCTCTTTCCTTTTTTAACCTCTTTATACAAGGTCCATTTTCCAACAATTGAATCATTTTCTTTATTAGTGGTTTCTTCAGTTCCGCCGCATGCAACAACGGTGAATACTATCAAAAACAAATAAATAATCTTTTTCATTGTATTGATTTCGACCAAAGTTAACAATTTACCTTATTCTTTTATGATAGTGCATGAAATTGCGCGGTGGTCTGAAAATGGCGCTTCCTGGATTATAAATTCGGACGATTGTAATGATTCACTATGGAAGATATAATCAATTCTTCCAGCAGGCACTTTACCCACATAGGTGGCTCCAATTCCTTTTGAAGTATTTCTAAAAGCATCTGTCAAATGTTTACTGAATTGATGATAGGTGTATGACATCGGTGTGTCATTAAAATCGCCACAAATGATCGTTGGATAAGGAGAGGTTGAAGCATGTTCCATAACTTTTCTAGCCTGATCAGCTCTTTTGGGATATGCGACATTCAATTTGTCAAAAAGTAATCTTATCGTTGATCTTGATGGTTTTTCTGCACTTGTTTCGTCAAAAACACTGTATTCCTGGCGCTGTAATCGAATTGATTGTAAGTGAACGTTATAGATCCTGAACGTATCTTCTCCTTTCACAATATCTGCATAAACACAATAATTAAAATCATCATTGTTTTGTGTTTCGAACATGACATCTCCTTTTGCGATCATGGGATATTTCGAAAGAATGATCACTCCGAAGTTCTGTCTGCCATTCAGTTTGTGGGCATATCGTTCATGATAATCCTTGATCTTCATAAACTGAAGAATCGAATCTCTGGTCGTAAATTTTGTTGGTTTATCTTGATGGTAGAATTCCTGAAAGCACATGATATCAGGATCGATCGTTTGGATGTATTCAAAGATCCCATTTCGAATAGTTTTCCTTTCGTCCTCATTTCCCGAATAAAGGCCCAGCAAATGAACATTGTTACTTAGAATTGTAAGTGTATTTGCTGTTTCAGGAATCTCCTTCAGGTTGGAGCCAATCGCCAACATTCTAAAATGAAGTTTCCCTCCAAGTACGAGAACAAAAAGGATCAGAAAGACAATTCTTGATTTAGCTAAAATCCAAACGATCAAAGACAAGATGGTAATGACAAGTATAATAGGGTAGGCTAAGCCAAAGAATGGCAGGATCTTAAATGTGTTTGGGTGTACGTATGGTGCGAGATAGGCAAGCAATAAAGCAGCAAGACAGATGATTGTCAGTACTTTGAAAAATGAAGAAAATCGCACCAGTTTCTTTAGCATCTATTTACTTTTTACTCTGTTGGAATAGAAAATCCTTTTCCTGTTTGGTAAGGGATTCGTATCCCGATTTCGATATTTTATCGAGTATCAAATCTATTTTTTCTTGCCTTTGCTTTGCTGAGAGATTATATTCTTCATCAGTCTTGAACTGAGCAGTTCTGCCGCCTTTTTTAACTTTTAGGCGCTTTTCCCTTGAAAACAATTTTAGTAGTTTGTCCCAAAACATTTGTGTCTGGTTTATGATGTTTCCTGAACTATGAATCCTCTGAATAGAAAGAATTCCAGTTAGAACTCCTCCAAGATGAGCAAAATGAGCTGTGCCGTCATTGTTTCCTAAAGAAATAAAATCAATAAGGATAAAGATCAAAGCCAGAATAATAATCCGAACCGGTAATAAACCGAAGAGAAGTACATTTAAGTTTGGTCTGTAAAATGCCAATGCTGTAAAAATTGCCATCACAGCTCCCGATGCCCCCACCACTGAAGTTTGTCCAGCCTGAAATATCGGAAATATGACATGTGCAAGCAATTCAAATAGGCCTCCTGCAATTCCGCCCAATATATAAGTGATCAGCAATCTTTTCTGATCAAAAAGCTGTTCAAACATTTTTCCTGAAAAATAAAGGAAGATCATGTTGAAGAGGAAATGCAAAAAGCTAAAATGAGCAAAGAAATAAGTAAAAATTCCCCAGGGGTGAATTATGAAATCGGATAATGAAGTTTCTAGTGAAAATATAGAGTGAAGCACATTGGACACGGCCGATTCAGTGCTCGGGCCCAATAATCTTCCAAATACAGACAGCACCTGGATGACTAAAAAAACAAAGGTGTTAGCCATCAGCAATCGAATGGTCATTCCTCCGTGCTGATACTGATATTTCAGGTCATCTATAAATGTTCTTTCCGTTTGCATATTACCAGAAATTTTTGCGATCTGTTCGGCGCCAGATCAAAACAATGATTACTCCAACCAGAGCCCCGCCGACGTGTGCCAAGTGAGCGATAGAATCATTAGTCGGATTGAAAGACAAATACGCTTCAAAGACCACATATGCACCAATTAAATATTTTGCTTTGATCGGAATGGGAGGAAATAATAGCATCAATTCTGTATTCGGGAAAAGCATGGCAAATCCGGCCAATAAACCGAATAACGCCCCAGATGCCCCAACCATAACAGATTTGCTCATATTTTGGTACACTATTGCTGGTGCATCATAAGTAGGGTTATGAAAGATGATATTGTAACTATCTGCTTTCTCGATCTGATCCTTAAACATTAAAGGATCAATCCCTAGTGAGATTAGTTTTTGTTTTGCCTGCATGAGCTCATAGACTCCAATCGCGTTGTAAAGTGCGAATGCACCAAGACCTGCAAGGATATAGAATATAAAGTATCGTTTTGCTCCCCAAACTCTTTCAAGATGAGACCCGAACATAACGAGTAAAAACATATTGAAAAAGATATGCCAGGGAGTGTTCAAACTGTGCATAAACATATGTGTAACGATCTGGTAAGGTTCAAAAAGAGGGGAGTTTACATAATGCACTCCCAGCATCCTGATCGGATCGTATCCTTTTGAAGCCAGCACAAGAGAGGCCACGTAAAACAGTATGTTTAGGATCAATATATTTTTGGTAACCTGTGGGATATTTTGAAACATCTTAACTGAATCTGTTTGAAAGTTCTTCGAATGTGAGTTTGTCTAGTATTTTCTTTCCGGAAGGAGAGAAGCTGTGTTCAGGGCATCTGAACAATTCTTCAATGAGTTGCTCTGCACTTTGCTGATGTTCAACTTTCTTGATCTTTCCGGCAGAGGAAGCTATGCTCATTGATAGTGCATGGGCGATTTCACCTTTATCTATCTTTGCAAATACAATACTTTCCATGATCTGTAAAATACAGGGTTGAATTGCTTCTTCCTGCAGTATAGAAGGAACAGCGTTGACTTCAATATTGTTCTCATTTACAGACCAACTCCATCCGAAGCGTTCCAGTAAAGAGCGATTTTCATTCCAGTGATCGATCTCGTTTTTTGACACTTCAATTGATATCGGGAATAAAAGTTGCTGAGAGCTTATTGGATTTAAAATAAATTTGTTAATTAACTCATCATAAACAATACGTTCAACTGCTCTTGGAATGTCTATGATCATAAAACCTCTTGGAAGCGGGCTTAAAATGTACCTTCCTTTAAGGATAAGTTGTCTTACGTCAAGTGAACTTTCTTCAACTTCTATTTCGAGCTTTTCCTGAATGGGTTCGTCGGCTTCTTCAATGTTATAAAAAGCCTCCCAATCTTTTGGATTGAGGTCTTTGTTTCCAAAACCTTCAGCCTTGATCGCTTTACTGAAACTATTATCTGTTGATCGAGAGGTAGAATCAGTAGAGGTTTTAAATGGATTAAAGGTTGGGTCAACTTTGATTGTTGGCTCTACCACAGGCATATTACGCATGGAATGAGGTAAGTCAAAGCTCGTTTCCTGTTCAAAATCCAACGTTGGCGAAATGTTGTATTTACCTAGGGCCTGTCTGATACTACTTAGAATGATAGGATAGATCGATCTTTCCTCTTCAAACTTGATCTCCGTTTTTGTTGGATGCACATTGACATCGATTCGGGAAGGATCGATTTCAAGAAACAAAAAGTATGAAGGGAAATACTTTTGGGGTAATAATCCGTCGAACGCCTTGCTGACTGCATTGTTGAAATAAGCGTCTTTGAAAAAGCGATTATTGACAAAGATGTATTGTTCTCCTCTTGTTTTCTTGGCAAACTCCGGTTTTCCAACGTATCCTGATAGTGTTACAATGTCCGTCTTTTCTTCGATCGGAACAAGTTTATCATTCGAGGACTTTCCTAAAATGTCGTTGATTCTTTTTCGAAGAATTCCTGAAACCATTCTATAAACTTCGGTGTCGTTGTGATATAAAGAGAAGTTCAAGTCAGGATGTGCCATAGAAATCCGGATGAACTCTTCACGAATATGTCCAAATTCAACACTGTCAGATTTTAAGAAATTTCTGCGTGCCGGAACATTGTAAAAGAGGTTTTTGATTTCAATAGAAGTGCCTTTCGAACAAATGGTTTCTTCTTGATTTGTTATTTTACTGCCTTCGATCTGGATCAAATTACCCGTTTCTTCGCTATGCAGTCTGGTTTTTAATGTCACATGCGCGATTGCAGCTATGGAGGCGAGTGCTTCTCCCCGAAAACCTTTTGTCTTTAATGCAAAGAGATCATCAGCTACAGAAATTTTACTGGTCGCATGTCTTTCAAAACAAAGTACGGCATCCTCAGCGTTCATTCCGCTTCCGTTATCTATGATCTGGATGAGCGTCTTTCCGGCATCTTTGATGATGACTTTGATCTCAGTGGCACCTGCATCGATCGCGTTTTCGACGGTCTCCTTAATTACAGAAGCTGGTCTTTGAATTACCTCACCGGCTGCAATTTGATTTGCGATGTGGTCTGGAAGTAAATGGATAACACCGCTCATTTTAAACCAATTTACGAACGACGGTGTCTACGTCATCTAAACCATTAAAGATAAAATACCCTAAACCGAGCAAAAACAAGATCAACAACAGGATCCGAATGTTGTAGGACTTACGGATATGGGCAGAATTTTGAGTCCTTGACCAACTTTCTTGCATTGCGTGTCTTAATACTTCCTTACGCTCATCAGGACTCATGCCCTTTTGTTTTAATGCATCAAACTGAGCTCTTTTAAGCTCAAGTCGTTCCTTACGCTCATCGTAAAATCGTGGCGTAAATTGAAACTGTTTCGGTTGAGTAACTTTTGATAGAAATTTAAGTTGCATAACTATGATACACAAATTTAAGAAATTGCCTCAAGGCACGTAGCTTTTAACAATTTTTATTCCACCACTTTTTTCATGACAAATGGTCAGTAGAGAATATGGTAAGATTAACGTAAAACTCATTAATTTCGTCTCATGAAAACTTCATTTCCCGGTCTGCCTAAATCCCTCATCTTGTTGATGATCGGGGTGTGCTTTCTTTCAGTCAAGGATTCCGGGATGAATAAGCCCGTCATTCGAAAGGATCAGGCGAATTGGGCAGAAAATAAACTTAAAACACTTTCTCTTGAACAAAAGATAGCTCAGTTTTTTATGGTGGCTGTATACTCTTCCGATGCCGAAAAAGAATTGGCAGAAACTGAAAGGCTGGTGAAAGAACTGAAAATTGGTGGTTTGATCTTCTTTCAGGGTGATCGCAAAGATCTTAAATCGGCTGTTTCGAGATTTCAATCAGTAGCTGAAGTGCCATTGTTAATTGGAATGGATGCAGAATGGGGAGTTCAAATGAGGTTGTTCGGTGAGGAGAGGTTTCCATATGCATATACGCTAGGTGCAGCGGACGATCTTGAGCTGTCTTCACGAATCGGTGAAGCAATGGCTCAGGAATGCCGTGATCTTGGAATACATATGAATTTTTCACCGGTTGCGGATGTGAATATTGAGCCGGATAATCCGGTAATAGGCTTCAGGTCTTTTGGTGAGAACCCTAAGAAAGTTGGTGACCATGTTAGAGCTTTTGTAAATGCATTTGAAGCAAACGGAGTACTTGCATCAGTAAAGCATTTTCCTGGACATGGAGATACTAAAGTTGATTCTCACTATGGATTGCCTACTGTAGATGCATCCATGAAGGAATTAAGTGCCATTCACCTTGAACCTTTCAGAGAAGGGATACGTTCGAATGCATCAAGTATTATGGTGGGGCACCTTAATGTTCCTGCTCTGGATGATTCAGGCACACCAACCAGTCTTTCAAAAAAATCAATTGATTTTCTTAAAAACGATCTTGGATTCAAAGGACTAGTGATCTCTGATGCGCTTAATATGAAGGCAGTGTCTGATCGTTATGGAAAGACCGAAGTGGTTGTTAAAGCGTTTGAGGCTGGTTGCGATATTCTTTTATTCCCAGAAAGTGTAGGTGAAGCGATCAATGCAATCAAAAAGAAAGTTGATTCGGGGTCGATCAGCCTGGCTGAAATAAACGAAAGATGTCTAAAGATCTTGAAAGCCAAGCATAAAGTCATCTTTGATAATGAGGACACATACGTAAGTTATTCTCCTTCGGAAAGAAAACAACTTTGCACAGAAGTGTATGAAAAGGCGCTGACTTTGGTCAAGAATGAGCAGAAGTCGTTGCCAGTTGATCGCCTGGACAAAAAAATCCTCAGAGTTTCAATTGGAATGCACACCTTTCATTTACGAAAGGGTATAGATCGTTTTGCTAACGTTGATCATGCTCATTATTTTTCGGTGGCTGATCTTAAAAAGGTGCTTAATGATCATGTGAAAAAATACGATCGCATTGTATTTGCCGCGCATTCCAATACTGTTCGAGCTAAAAACGACTATGGTTTTAAAGGAACAATTGATAGTCTAAATCGATATTTACCTGAATCAGGAAGCTTCGATCTTATTCTCTTTGGGAATCCTATGGCCCTCAGGAAAAAGGATTTATCCAAATTCAGATCCGTAGTAGTTGCTTATGAAAACTATTACTTAGCTCAGGATGCTGTTTCTCAATTTATGTTTGGAGCAATTCCAGCGTCAGGGAAGCTGCCGGTTCATGTTCCAGGAACATTTGAGCGCACACATGGGATCCAGCTGCCATGGGCAGGACGACTCAAATTTTCATCTCCTGAAGAATTAGGGATTGATACCGTGAAGTTATTAGAGGCTGACAAGATCGTAGAAAACGCAATTAAAAAAGGTGCATTTCCTGGTTGTCAAGTAGTTGCGGCTGTTGACGGCAAGATCTTTTTTAGAAGGAATTATGGGACTATTGCTTCTGATGATACGAAAAAGGTTCAAGACAATACGATGTATGATATTGCATCTGTATCCAAAATTGCAGGTTCCACAGTTGGCCTGATCCATATGGTCGGAGCTGGAAAAGTGGATCTCGATCAGGATCTTCAGTATTACCTGAAGGAACTGACAGGAAACAAATATGGATCAATAAGGATTCGAGAGATGATGGCCCATCAGGCTGGTCTGCCAGCTTGGATTCCATTTTTTAAACGTACGTCAACGAACGGACAATTGAATTCATCGTTGTATTCTGAGACAAAAAAGGGAACCCATACACTTCATGTTGCAAAAGATCTGTGGTTGAAGGAGTCATATGTTGATTCTATTTACGACCAGATCACAAGCGCACCATTAGGTCCAAAAAAGTACCTCTATTCTGATTTGGGGTATTACTTCATGAAAAAGATTCTTGAAGGTCGATCTGGTAAAAGCTTTGATGATTTTCTTTATGAAGAATTATACAATCCGATGGGTTTGAGATCGATGAAGTTTGAACCCCATAAAGTCTTTCCGCTGAGCATGATCGCTCCAACTGAAAATGATAAGGTTTTCAGAAAACAGTTGATCCATGGTTTTGTGCATGATCCAGGTGCGGCAATGTTAGGAGGGGTAGGAGGTCATGCCGGTTTGTTTAGTAATGCCACTGATCTTGCTTCTTTGATGCAAATGTTGCTGAACAAAGGAAAGTATGGGGGAGTTCAATATCTGAAATCTGAGGTTATCGAAGAGTTTACCAAAACTCAGTTCAAAGGCAATCGTAGAGGAATTGGGTTTGATAGACCAGTTGAAGGAGGAGGTGGAACCTGTCATGAAGTTGCTTCGTCTTCAAGTTTCGGACATAGTGGATTCACCGGAACATTAGCTTGGGCAGATCCTGAGACAGGAATCAATTTTGTTTTCCTGTCGAATAGAGTGAATCCGGATGCTGAGAACTGGAAAATAAGGGACATGAATGTTCGAACAGAGGTTCAGAGGGTCATATACGAAGCCGTTAAAACAAGGAGAAAATGACGAAGAAAACATTGGTCTCTCTTTCAATTTCGGCATTATTTCTATTGGTCAGTGCGCTTTTGTTTATACAATTTCTATCCTACCACGAGCCAATGGCAGATCAATTGTCCTGGAGATTCGATGATCCGTTTTATGCTTGGCTTCCTGCGAAGGATATGTCTATACCAATTTTCTCAATTACCTATGGTAGTTTAATTTTATTTCTTGTTTTTGAATATTCTCATCCTATAAAGATCAGCTACGGGATTTTGGCTTATGCTTTTCTGATCATTTTAAGAATGTTCACAATGACCTTAGTTCCTTTAAGGGAACCAATTGATGTTGTGGATCTTATTGACCCTTTCTTAAATGAGCTTATTTATCCTTCAAAGATCGATTCTGATCTTTTCTTTAGTGGACACACCGGTTTGTTATTATTGCTATTCTTTATTTCCAAGAGGGCGATTTTCATTGTTCTAGCCTGTTTTCTGGGAATTTTATTGATGATCCAACGAATTCATTACAGTATCGATATTCTAGGGGCAATACCTTTTTCATTCATTGCCTATAAAGCTTCGAAGCTAACGCACAGAACAACACTATATCCGAATAATGACTAATTTTATCGTTCCTTAAAAAGGAAGAAAATTATGAAAATAGGAATTGTACTTTATCCAACATTTGGCGGAAGTGGGGTAGTTGGAACAGAACTGGGTAAAGCACTCGCGGCCAAAGGCCATCAAATTCATTTCATCACTTACTCACAGCCCGTTAGGTTAGGGAGTTTCAGAGAGAATATCTATTATCATGAGGTTGCCGTTTCTGATTATCCGTTATTCGAATATCAGCCATATGAGACCGAGCTAACTTCGAAAATGGTAGATGTGGTAAAATATGAGAAACTAGACCTTCTGCACGTACACTACGCTATTCCTCACGCATCGGCAGCATTTATGGCAAGTAGAATTTTGAAATCGCAAGGGATAGAAATACCATTCATTACTACATTGCATGGAACGGATATCACGCTTGTAGGGAAGGATCCGTCTTTTGAACCGGTCATCACTTTTTGTATCAACGAATCAAATGCAGTAACGGCCGTTTCGGAAAGCTTGAAACAAAGTACCTACGAACATTTTGATACGAATCGAGAGATCCATGTGATTCCGAATTTTGTCATTTCAGAAACACAGGAAGATTCTGAGTATAAACAACTTCGTTGTAAATATGCGGCTCCTCACGAGAAGATTCTTTGTCACGTTTCGAATTTTAGAAAGGTAAAGAGGGTAGAGGATGTAGTGCACATTTTTTCAAAAGTAAGAAACGAGATTCCTGCAAAGCTGATCTTAGTAGGAGATGGCCCTGAAAGATATAACATTGAGCGCCTATGCAGAGAATACGGTCATTGCGATGATATTATTTTCCTAGGAAAGGTACGGGATACCTCGCACGTTCTGGAAATAGCGGATCTTTTCCTTCTGCCATCTGAGACAGAAAGCTTTGGTTTGGCTGCTTTGGAGGCAATGGCGGTCGGAGTACCGGTGGTTTCATCAAATTCAGGAGGGATTCCTGAGGTAAATATTCATGGCGAAACTGGTTACCTTTCTGATGTTGGTGATGTTGACGATATGGCGAAAAACGCATTGAGTATTTTGAAAGACGACCAAACACTTGAAGCCTTCAAAAAACGAGCGAAAGAAAGATCAAAAGTGTTTTCTCTTCAAAAGATCTTACCGATGTACGAGTCACTTTATAAAGCTGTTCTTCCAAATAATAAGGTATAAAAAAGCCCCTGAAACTTCAGGGGCTTTTTTCTTATGATTGAGATCAAATATTTTCGATGATCATTGCCGAGGCACCACCACCTCCGTTACAGATACCTGCACCACCGATCTTTGCATTGTTTTGTTTGAGTACATTGATCAATGTTACAATGATTCTTGATCCTGAATTACCAAGAGGGTGACCAAGAGCAACGGCTCCACCATTCACATCCACTTTGCTCGGATCAAGACCTAAAAGTTTCATGTTCGCAAGTCCAACAACTGAGAATGCCTGATTAAGTTCCCAGAAGTCAACATTTCCTGTGTTCATGCCAGCCTTCTCAAGTGCTTTTCCAACCGCAAGATTTGGTGCAGTCGTAAACCATTCTGGTGCTTGAGCAGCATCAGCATAAGAAACGATCTTAGCGATCGCCTTCAATCCGTATTTTTCAACAGCTTCTTTTGATGCAAGGATCAACGCAGAAGCTCCATCATTCAATGTAGATGCATTTGCAGCAGTGATCGTTCCTTCTTTGTCAAATGCCGGGCGTAATGAAGGAATTTTGTCAAGAAATACATTCTTATATTCTTCATCTTCCTTTACAAGGATCGGATCTCCTTTTCGCTGTGGCACTGATACGGGAACGATCTCATTGTCAAACCTTCCAGCTTTCCAAGCTTCCGCAGCTCGAGTATACGAAGTGATTGCAAAATTATCTTGATCTTCTCTTGAGAAGTTATATTCTTTCGCACACAATTCAGCACAATTACCCATGGGTACTTTTGAATAAACATCTAGAAGTCCATCCTTTGTAATTCCATCTAGCATGGTAATGTTTCCGAACTTAGTGCCGTTTCTTCCGTCAACATAATGAGGAGTCTGTGACATGTTTTCCATACCACCAGCAACAACAACTTCATTATCACCAGCGATAATTGACTGAGCTCCTAACATAATTGCCTTCATTCCCGAAGCACAAACTTTATTGACTGTAGTACAAGGAACATTTTGACCGATTCCAGCGCCAAGTGCTGCCTGACGAGCAGGAGCCTGACCAACGCCTGCTTGAAGGACGTTCCCCATAAATACTTCATTTACCAGCGCAGGATCTACATTACCTCTTTCAAGAGCACCTTTAATTGCTGTAGCTCCCAGTTGAGTTGCAGGTATTGATGATAATCCTCCAAGGAAAGACCCCATTGGCGTTCTAACCGCTGCAACAATGTATACATCTTTTGTCATTTTGATCAATTTGTTAAAGTCGAGCACGAATTTAATAAAATGACGTCAATCTCCCGTCTGTATCGTTGAATTAGTCAAAAGAAGTGGAAAATCTACCCCGACTTTGGTTTGAAATATGGCAAAGTATCGGCAATTTTGCGGTATGAAGAAACACATTTTGTCGGCAATATTGTTGATCAACAGTTTGATTTCCTTCTCAAATGTAGATTTTGAGGCAGATTCCTTGAAAACAGATACGATTAAACCTGCAGATAATAGAACATGGAAGTTAAAATCCATTTATACTTTAAATGGCTCGCAATCTTCATTTATCAATTGGAGTGCAGGGGGTAGGAATAATATTTCTCTGCTCGTTGGGATCTCGGCAAGTGCCAATTACAAGAAAAAAAGCTTTAGCTGGTCAAATGACCTGAGTATTGCACTTGGAGGACTCTATTATATTGATCAGGGGAGTGAAGAACCGCTTCAAAAAACGGATGACAGGATAGATCTTTCTACAAATATTGGACAGAAAATGAAAAATCGACCTTTCAATTTCACGTTTATTGGAGGATTCAAAACTCAAACACTTGATGGATTTAGCTTTCCGAATGATAGTGTAAGGGTATCCACATTCATGGCTCCTGCGTATATAAATATTGCCATAGGTCTCGACTATTTAAAAGGGGAAGATTTTTCAGTGTTTACTTCACCTCTTGCAGGAAAGATTACCATTGTGAATAATGACTCTTTGGCGAATGTTGGTGCCTTTGGAGTGGAGAAGGCGATTCTTGATCCTCTTGGAAATGTTTTGGTTCCTGGAAAACATGTCAGGGGAGAGTTTGGTGCTTATGTTAAAATGAAGTTTAACAAAACAATAGCGAAGAATATAGATCTGAAATCCAAAATCGAATTGTTTAGTAATTATCTGGAGGATCCTCAAAACATTGATGTGAACGCCGAGGCATTGTTTAATTTTAAGGTGAATTCCTGGTTTTCAGCATCTTTACAATGGACTTTGATCTATGATGATGACGTTCAAATTAGAGATGTAAAAGGCAATATTGGACCTCGGACACAATTCAAATCGGTAATCGGATTAGGCATTTCCTATAAAATGGATAATGCTCCTAAAAAATAGTCGTCAAATTTTACTTAGTTTTAATCCCAATGGAGATCCTATCAGATTTTTCAATTTTTTGGTTACTCCCTTTAGGGGTGATTGCCTTTGGGATAGCTTTTTGGCTATATTCAAAAAATCAATGGATCCAATCTTTGTCTGCAAAGCAGAAGTGGGGAATGTTGACGTTGAGATCTGTTGCAATTTTCTTGCTTCTTGTTCTTATACTGGGAATCACCATTAAAAACAAGTCCCTCGTTGAAGAGCCTCCGGTGATCATCACGATCTATGATAATTCTTCTTCGATGTTGAATTATTCGGATTCTTCAAAATTAAAGTCCAGAATTTCTGAATTTCGATCTGCATTGGAAGATGAAAGCGAAGGTGAATTTGAGTTTTTCAATATTCGAACAGGACAGGAGGTTAGCTATGAAGATAACTTGGATTTCAAGGATGGTTATACTGATCTTTCCGGTGCATTTCTGAGGATTAAAGAAGATTTTTACAACCGAAATATTGGCGGAATCATTCTTGTGTCAGATGGCAATTACAACAAAGGAGCTCATCCTGTGTATGCTGCTGAGAATATAAGTCTTACCCCGACTTTTTCATTGTATGTTGGGGATACCATCAAGAAAAGGGACCAGTTTGTGAAGAACATTTCGTCCAATCAAGTTGCATTTTTAAATAATAAATTTCCAGTTCAAATAGATGTTGAAGCGTACAGGTTTGGTGGTGTATCTACTGAATTGTCTGTGTTCAAGAACGGGAAAAAGATCACTACAGAGAAAATAAATTACAAAAAGGGGAGTCAAGATTTTAAACAGGTAGATCTTATGTTGGATGCCGATGAAGTCGGGACGCATATCTATACAGTTAGGCTTACGAATGAATCCAATGAGTTTAATTACAAGAATAATTCAAAGACCTTTTACATTGAAGTGATTGACTCCAGAAGTAAAGTATTACTTCTGGCTTCAGCCCCACATCCTGATGTTTCAGCAATAAAACAGGAGTTGGAGAAAAATGAAAATCTGGAGATTTCTTCTGAATTAATATCAGAATGGAAGGGGGAGCTGAACAAAGTAGATTTGCTAGTCCTGCATGATGCACAGGATCTTTCGGCAGAACAATTGAATAAAATTGAAAGATCAGGAATATCAAAACTTGTGATAATCGGAAGCAAGATAAGTAATGCAGATCTCAAAAGTCTTGGTATTAAAATAACCTTGCCCGCCGGTAAGAAAAGGGACGAAAATCAGGCGTATCTAAATGATGGGTTTAGTTCATTTGAGATCTCTGAGGATCTCAAAGAAGAATTCAACTACTTCCCTCCGCTTAATAGTCCGTTTGGTACCATCAAAACAGGTCAGGGGAATGTTTTTCTTTATCAACGAACTGGAACCATTCGAAAAAAGGATCCTTTGGTTGTTTTCGGCGAAGAAAATAAAGCCAAATACGGTGTAGTTTTAGGAGAGGGTATCTGGAGATGGAGAGTTAACGATTACGCAAGACATCAGAATCATGAACGCTTTAATGAGTTGATCTCAAAATGGACGCAGTATTTGATGGTTAAAAGAGATAATTCACCTTTGAAGATCAGTTTGCCAGAAAGGTTTTCAGAAACAGAAGAAATTACATTAAATGCAACTTATTTAAATGATGCTTTGGATCCAATAAAGAATGCTCGGTTGTCATTTGTTTTAACAAAAGAAGATGGGACCTCAAGTAATCATGTTTTTGCTTCTCTGGGCACGGGTTATAAGTTAGAACTTGGAAAGTTGAAAAGAGGAAAATACAATTGGTTGTGTACCTCAGAATTCAATGGAAAAAAACATTCAAGAAAAGGCTCATTCATTGTTGAAGAGAATTCGATCGAACAGATCTACAGTAATTCAGATATTCAGGTTTTAAGGCAGCTGGCGTTAAGGACAAATGGTTCTGTTCATTCTTTAGCCAATTATAAAGATTTGATAAAAGCCATCAATCAGCGTGGTGATATTGCTACCTTGAGCCAAGAGAAAATTACATTTAACGGTTTGATAGATCTAAAATGGATCTTCTTCTTGTTCTTTATATCTATAGGTCTCGAATGGTTTCTGAGAAGATATCTTGGAGCTTATTAATTCCTAATATTTCTGAATCGTAAACGGCTATTTTTTGATGCTCAATCTAGTGATTGAATATTTCTTTGCATTTTTTATTCAAGAAGCAACCATCCATTAACAAATGGTGTCCTTTACGTTAACAATATTAAGTAAATTGGAACTCATCAAACTTGCTTATGAAGAAACTGCTACTGATCTTATCTCTGGTCTCTGTTTCGACTGGATTT
>Ga0102815_10000292_pt1 | contig 35996 bp, 30 predicted proteins | sample ColrivemetaGS759_FD_79113 | JGI IMG/M metagenome (GOLD analysis project Ga0102815, IMG submission 79113) | Estuarine microbial communities from the Columbia River estuary - Ebb tide ETM metaG S.759 | ecosystem: Environmental > Aquatic > Marine > Intertidal zone > Estuary | place: USA: Columbia... | reverse complement strand
TTATTTCTTTCTTATTAGCTCACCTGTTATTTATAAAAATTGTAATTGATAGAATTGAAAAAAACAATTTAAAAACAATGTTAGTTTCCTCATTTCCTTTTTTAATAATTTTTGGATTGTTGATGTTTACGCTATTAGATTCTTTAAATGAATTATTAATTCCTGTAATAATTTATGGTTTGGTAATTTCAATATTTGGAACAGTTGCGTTGATTGATTATATACAAACCAAATCAAAAACAGCATTATTTATGCTTTTAGGTGCTGTTATTTTTATAATTTCAGATACTACTCTAGCTATCAATAAATTTTATTCACCTTCACATTTTTTTGAAATATTAGTGATGGTAACTTATGTTTTAGCTCAGTATTTTATTTTTCGATCTATGGTTTTGTCGAAGAAATAATTTTGAAGTTTATGCTTTGTAATAATTATTTTGAAATTAGAATTCTAAGGATTAAAACGGTATTTTTTTTCATAAAAAAACTTTCTCATTTGGACGAGAAAGTTTTTAATTATTACAATTATTAAATTGACGTTATTTTGAAAAAACTTCGTTGTGTTGCTCTTGAACTCTAATAAAAGTTGTTCTTTTAGTAAGTTCTTTTAGCCTATTTGCACCAACATAAGTACAGGTTGAGCGTAAACCTCCTAATATATCTTGTAAAGAATTTTCTACAGAACCTCTATATGGAATTTCAACTGTTTTTCCTTCAGAAGCTCTATATTCAGCAACGCCGCCAACGTGTTTGTTCATTGCTGTTTCTGAACTCATACCATAAAATTGCTTGAATTTTTCACCATTAATTTCAATAGTTTTCCCACCGCTTTCTGTATGTCCAGCCAGCATTCCGCCGAGCATAACAAAATCGGCTCCACCTCCAAATGCTTTTGCTACGTCACCAGGTACTTTACAACCACCATCTGATACTATTTGCCCTCCTAATCCGTGAGCGGCATCTGCACATTCAATAATTGCTGAAAGTTGAGGGTAACCAACACCGGTTTTTACGCGAGTTGTACAAACGGAACCTGGCCCTATTCCTACTTTTATAATATCTGCTCCGGCTAATAATAATTCTTCAACCATTTCTCCAGTAACCACATTTCCGGCTAAAATTACTTTATCTGGATATTGCTCTCTTGTTTGTTTTACAAAGTTTACAAAATGTTCAGAGTAGCCATTTGCAACATCAATGCAAATAAATTTTAATTGTGGATTTTGGTTAAAAATTCCTGCAATTTTTTTAGAATCGGCAGTGCTAGTTCCCGTACTAACTGCAATATAATTTGAAATTTCTTTTGGGGCTGAAGACATAAAAGTATTCCATTCTTTTAATGAATAATGTTTGTGAATAGCGGTGAATAATTTATGATTTGCTAAGGCTACAGCCATTTCAAAAGTACCAACTGTATCCATATTTGCAGCCATAATTGGAACTCCAGTCCATTTGTGGTTGCTGTGTAAAAAAGTAAAAGTTCTATCTAATGATACTTGTGATCTTGAACTTAAAGTTGATCGTTTTGGACGAATCATTACATCTTTAAATCCTAATTTTAAATCGGTTTCTATACGCATTCTTTCATGTTATTTTTAAACAATTATACTTTTTCCTTTACTTTCTAAATTTTTGTCGGTATCAAAATAAAAATCAATTCTTCCTAAATTTAAACCATAACAACCAACTTGATTCACGAGTACATTTTCTCCTACTATATTTTTAGTTACTGTCGGTTTTGGTAAAAAAGTATGCGTGTGTCCTCCAATAATTAAATCAATATCTTTTGTTTTTGCTGCTAATTCTAAATCACTAATTTTATTTTCCTCTTTTTTGTAATGATAGCCTAAATGCGATAAACAAATAACCAAATCACAGTTTTCTTCTTCATTTAAAATTCTACTCATTTCACGTGCAACTTCAACAGGATTGTTATAAACAGTTTCTTTATACATTCTTGGATCAACCAACCCTTCTAATTTTATTCCTAAACCAAAAACACCTATTTTAATTTCATTTTTTACAAATACTTTATAAGGTTTTACATGTGAATCTAATACGGTATTTTTAAAATCGTAATTAGCAGATAAGAAATCGAATTTTGCATGTGGAAGTTGTGCATATAAGCCGTCAATTCCGTTATCAAAATCGTGATTTCCTATGGTTGCTGCATCATATTTCAACATACTCATTAGCTTAAATTCTAACTCACCACCATAAAAGTTGAAAAAAGGTGTTCCTTGAAAAATATCTCCAGCATCTAATAATAATGTATACGGATTTTCTTTTCTAATTCCATCAATTAAAGTAGCTCTTCTTGCAATTCCTCCAAGGTTTGGATATTTATAATGTGAACTTTCAAAAGGTTCTATATGGCTATGTACATCGTTAGTATGTAAAATAGTAATATGCTTTTTATCTGATGAGGCAAACGACTGTAATGGTAAACCGCCTAAAGTTAATAGTGCAGTTGCAGCTGATGTTTTTTTAATAAAATTTCTTCTTTTCATAATGCTATTTTTCTTTCAAAAATCTTCCGTCTAATGCAACTTTAATAGTATCATTTTCTTTAAAATAATCTATAATAGTATTTCTAATTTTATAATCTAAATTATGACTACTTATTGAATTTTTGAAAAAATTCATATTATCACCTCCTGTTTGTAAATAATCTGAAGAAAGCACAAAATAGGTTTTATTTTTATCTAATGGTTTGTTGTTAATTTTTAATTTGTAGCCACTTTTTGTAATTACTAAATTAAATTGTTTAGATAGTGGGTGCGCTTTTTCTTCGGAAATTAAATAGTGTACTAATTCTTCAATTTTTTCTGAAGTTAATTCAAGAACTACTAGACTATTTTCAAAAGGCATTAAGTTAAATGCGTTTTGAGTTGTAATATTTCCTTGTGTTATTCCAGCTCTAATTCCACCATAATTAAATAAGGCAAAATCAATATTTTTACCAGTTCTACTATTAAAAATGGGATTTCCTTTCTCATAACACAAATCTGCCAGTAAATTCCCTAAAGAACTTTCCAATTCGCCATCAGTTCTTACCAAATTATGAGGAGTGTAACTTAGTACAGTATTCATTTCTTTATCAACACTTTCTTTAAAAGGTTTAATAAAATTCTCAATATCTTCTTTGGATTTAATACCCTCAGTAATAGGAAGTTGTTTTCCTTCAATTTTAGTTAAAAAAGGTGGGTCACTTTTACAACTTACTAATATGGAAATTATAAAAATGTGAATAATAAATTTTTTCATTGTTGAAATACTAATGATTTTAATTAATTTTGTGAATCAATCGTAAATATAGATGATTTTTACAGGATTTAAACGAAAAAGCAATCAAATTTATTTTAATAAAAATTGGCAAAAACTTCTTGAAAAATCAAGTTTAACTCCAAGCAATAGCATTAAAAGGGTTTTAGTAATTGTTAATAATAATTTGGAAAAGGAATTAGTTGAAAAAGAGTTAGTTAATCTTCTGTCGCTTTCAGAAGGTTCAATTGATACTATAATTTTTCAGCAAAAAGCTAAAAAAGAAGAACGGAATAATGGTGTAATTTCTCCAAAAGATTTTGGTTGGAACGGGGACTTTAAGGTTCATAAGATTGAAAATATTTTAACAAATACATACGATTTGTTAATAAATTATAGTAAAGTTGAGAATGTATATTGCAACTTATTATTATTGCATTTTAAAACAGCTTTTAGAATAGGTATTGGGCATTCAAATAAACAGTTGTATAATTTTATTGTAAAATGTGATCCAGCTGAGTTTAACATTTTTCATAAAGAGTTAATGAAATATTTAAAGATCTTAAAAAAAATATAATGAGGGAATTAGTAGGAACTGGGGTAGCATTGGTAACACCATTTAACCAAGATAAATCTGTTGATTTTGAAGGTTTAGAAAAGTTAGTAAACTTTCAAATAGATAATGGCGTAAATTATTTGGTAGTTTTAGGGACTACAGGAGAACCGGCAACTTTAAATTCTCAAGAAAAGGAGCAAGTTAAACAAACTGTAATTAATACAAATAAAGGAAGACTTCCTTTGGTTATAGGTATTGGTGGTAATAATACCTTGAATGTAGTAGAAGAAATAAAAAATACTGATTTGTCGGCATTTTGTGCCATTCTTTCAGTTTCTCCATATTATAATAAACCTACGCAGGAAGGCATTTATCAGCATTTTAGAGCAATTTCAGAAGCTAGTCCATTGCCTATTATTGTTTACAATGTTCCTGGAAGAACAGGCAAAAATTTTGAACCAAAAACAGTATTAAGACTTGCAAATGACTTTAAAAATATTGTAGCTGTAAAAGAAGCTGCAGGGGATATTGTTCAGGCAATGAGAATTATTAAAGATAAGCCGAAGGATTTTATGGTAATTTCAGGTGATGATATGATTGCTTTACCAATGACTTTAGCAGGTGGTTCAGGAGTTATTTCAGTAATTGCACAAGGTTTACCTAAGGATTTTTCAGAAATGGTTCAACAGGGTTTAAGTGGGAACATTAAAAGAGCTAATGAATTGCAATACAAGATTATGGATAGTATAGATTATATTTTTGAAGAATGTAATCCATCAGGTATAAAGGCTCTTTTGAAAAAGGTAAATATTTGTTCTGATAATGTTCGTTTACCTTTAGTTGCTACTTCTGATGATTTACAACAAAAAATCAATAACTTTGTAGACAATTATTAAATTAAATTTTGAACATTTTAAAATATAAAGTTATGTTATCAGAAAGAATGCAAACAGCCTTAAATAATCAAATTAGAATTGAAGCTGAATCTTCACAAATATATTTAGCAATGGCTTCTTGGTCTGAAGTTAAAGGATTAGAGGGAGTAGCACAATTTATGTATGGTCAATCAGATGAGGAGCGTATGCATATGTTAAAAGTTTTTAAATATATAAATGAAAGAGGAGGCCATGCTATAGTTTCTGAATTAAACGGTCCAGCATTAGAATTTGGATCAATAAAAGAAATGTTTCAAACGCTATTTAAACATGAAGTTTTTGTTTCTCAAAGTATTAATGAATTAGTTCATATTTCTTTAGAAGAAAAAGATTATGCAACCCATAACTTCCTACAATGGTATGTTGCAGAGCAAATTGAAGAAGAAGCGCAAGCCAGAACTATTTTAGATAAAATTAATTTAATTGGTGATGATAAAGGAGGTTTATATTTATTTGACAATGATATTAAGCAATTAACTGTTGTTAGTTCTGTAGCTCCAGGAGTTTAACAATTAACAAACAATTAAGATTGTTAAGCAATATATATAGTAAAAGCCTGTTATTTTTGTGTTTTATTAGTGCAAAAAAATCATTTTAATAATCCATAATAAATAACTAATTTTGCCAAATGCAAAAAAATAGAATTTTCATTTTCATTTTATTAGTCGCTATAAGCATTTCTTCTTGTAGTGAATATCAAAAAGTATTGAATAAAGGTACGGCTGAAGATCAATATATAATGGCAACAGATTTATATGAAACTCAAAAGTATTCTAAAGCAATCCAACTGTTTGAAAAAATAACTCCTAGTTATAGAGGGAAACCTCAAATGGAACGTATTCAATATATGATTGCTCAGGCGCATTATAATACAAAACAATATAGCTTGGCAGCTTACTATTTTGATAAATTTGTAAAAAATTATCCTAAAAGTTCTAAATTAGAAGAGGCTGCTTATTTATCTGCTCATAGTTATTATTTGGCATCGCCTATTTATAGTTTAGATCAAAAAGACACAAAAGAAGCTATTACAGCTTTACAAAACTTTTTATATAAATATCCTGAATCTGAACATACGGTTGATGCAAATAAAAATATTAAAGAGTTAACACAGAAATTAGAAAAAAAATCTTTTGAAATTGCTAAACAATATTACCATACAGAAGATTACATTTCAGCAATAGCTGCATTTGATAATTTATTGGCAGATTTTTTAGGAACTTCTTATAAAGAAGAAGCTTTATATTTAAAATTTAAATCGGCTTATAATTTAGGTGTAAATAGTTATATTTTAAAAAAGGAAACTAGATTAAAAGATGCTATAAAAGCACATGAAAAATTTAAAAGGAATTTTCCAACTTCTAAACATTTAGAAGAATCAGAAAAATTAGTACTAAATTTAAATGAAGAGTTAAGCTCTTTACCAGAAATTAAAACTCAAACTAATGGAATATAAAAACACAAAGGCGCCAACTTCTACTATTACTTATGATAAAAATACGATAGAAGCTCCAACAGATAACATTTATGAAGCTATTACAATTATAGCTAAAAGAGCAGACCAGATTAGCGGTGATTTGAAAAATGAACTAATTGAAAAATTAGAAGAGTTTGCAACATATACGGATAGTTTAGATGAAGTTTTTGAAAATAAAGAGCAAATTGAAGTTTCAAAATACTATGAAAAATTACCTAAACCTACTGCAATTGCTGTTCAAGAATGGTTAGATGGTAAAATATATCACAGAAACCCAGAAGAAACTCAAAAATAGATGTCAGTTTTAAGCGGTAAAAATATACTATTAGGTGTAACAGCCGGTATTGCTGCTTATAAAACTGCCCATTTAGTAAGACTTTTTATTAAAGCAGGTGCAAACGTTAAAGTTGTTATGACACCTGCTTCTAAAGATTTTGTGACACCTTTAACATTATCTACACTCTCTCAAAATCCTGTGTATTCATCCTTTTTTGAAAAAGGCGAAGAAGGTACAGAAGAATGGAACAGCCATGTTGAATTAGGTTTATGGGCAGACTATATGTTAGTAGCTCCAGCAACAGCAAACACATTGTCTAAAATGGCAAATGGAGTTTGTGATAATTTATTGTTGGCTACCTATTTATCTGCCAAATGCAAAGTTTATTTTGCTCCTACCATGGATTTAGATATGTACAAGCATCCATCTACAAAGCAAAGTATTGATAAATTACAAAGCTATGGCAATGTGTTTATAGCACCTTCTAGTGGTTTTTTAGCAAGTGGCTTAGATGGAGAAGGCAGAATGGAAGAACCTGAAAATATGGTTTCTTTTATGGAGAATGATATAGTTAATGGATTACCGTTATTTGGAAAAAAAGTAATTATTACTGCAGGTCCAACATACGAAGCAATAGATCCTGTACGTTTTATAGGAAATCATTCTTCAGGAAAAATGGGATTTGAATTAGCAGATGCTGCAGCAAACTTAGGAGCGCAAGTTTATTTAGTTACAGGGCCTTCCTATGAAAAGATTTCAAATTCTTTAATAAAAAGAATTGATGTTGTAAGTGCTGAAGAAATGTTTATTGAAGTTCATAAATATTATGAAAATTCTGATATTGCAATTTGTTCGGCTGCTGTTGCAGACTATAAACCTAAAATGGTTTCAGATAGTAAAATAAAAAAAGATACTGATTCAATTTCAATAGAATTGGTAAAAACACTTGATATTTTAGCTTCATTAGGAAAAATCAAAAAAAATCAATTTTTAATTGGGTTTGCTTTAGAAACAGATAATGAAATTGAAAATGCAACACTTAAATTAAAGAAAAAAAATCTTGATTTAATTGTGTTGAATTCCTTGAATGATAAAGGGGCAGGATTTAAAAAAGAAACTAATAAGATAACAATTATTGATAAATTCGAAAAAATTTCGGAATTTAGTTTAAAATCTAAGGCAGAAGTTGCTTCAGATATATTTAATGAAATTTTAAATAGCATATAATGTTAAAACTTATAAAAATTGCTTTCATTTTTTTTACTGTAATTCAATTGCAAGCACAGGAATTAAATTGTACAATTACTGTAAATGGAGATAAAATACCAGGTTCTAACAAGCAAATATTTAAAACATTAGAGAATTCTTTAAATGAATTTGTAAACCAAAGAAGGTGGTCTGCATTTAAATACAAAACACAGGAGCGTATTAATTGTAATTTAACAATTACTATTTTAGAACAAACAGGAAATGATTTTAAGGGACATGTTCAAATACAATCATCTCGTCCTGTTTTTAATTCTACTTATTTAACGCCCGTTTTTAATTTTAAAGATGATAATTTTTCATTTCAATATACAGAATATGAACCATTACAGTACAATCAAAATTCATATGAATCTAATCTAGTATCAGTTATAACTTTTTATATGTATACTGTATTAGGTATGGATGCTGATACTTTTATGTTAAATGGGGGCACTTCTTATTTTACTCAGGCACAAAATGTTGTAGTTCAAGCGCAACAAAGTGGGTATGTTGGATGGAATCAGAATGATGGTTCAAAAACGCGTTTTACTTTAATTGATAATTTGTTATCTCCAACGTATAGTTTGTTTAGGAATGCAATGTATCAATATCATATCAAAGGTTTGGATATTATGAGCAGTAATATAAAAAACGCTAAGGAAAATATTGGTGAATCAATTAGTGTACTTAAATCAATTTACGACACTAGGCCTAATGCTTTTTTATTACGTGTTTTTATGGATTCAAAAGCAGATGAGATTGTAAATATTTTTTCTGATGGGCCAAGATTTGATACTTTCAAATTAAAAGAGAATCTCACAAAAATTTCGCCTATAAATGCTGCGAAGTGGAATGAAATTAAGTAAATTGCTTAAAATTTTAATTAAGGGTGCTTACAAATCTTTCCATAAAAAATTACGCATTAATTGAAAGTCTTTCAGTTAATTTTAAAGATAATTTATCAATAATTACTGGTGAAACTGGCGCTGGAAAATCTATTTTATTAGGTGCTTTAGGTTTGGTTTTAGGAAAAAGAGCAGATTTGTCTACGCTGAAAAACGCAAATGATAAATGTATTATTGAAGCTCAGTTTTCTATAGCAAATTATAATTTAGAAAAGTTTTTTGAAGAAAATGACCTTGATTTTGAAAACCAAACCATTATACGAAGAGAAATTCTCTCAAACGGTAAATCAAGAGCATTTATTAATGATACACCTACAACATTACAAGTGTTATTGGCATTAAGTGAGGTTTTAATTGATGTTCATTCTCAGCATCAAACATTGGAATTAGCTGATGTTAATTTTCAATTTAAAATAGTAGATGCTTTAGTAAATAATTCAGCTAAAATTGAATCTTATAAAAGAGGTTTAGTTTTATATAATCAGTTGAATAAGGAGCTAATTAAATTAAAAAAAGAGCAAGAAGTTGCTAAAGAACAATACGATTATAATTTACATTTATATAAAGAATTAATTAGTTCTAGCCTAAAAACAGATGAGCAGGAAGAAATTGAACAATCTTTAGATAAATTAAATAACATTGAAGAAATCAAATTAAATTTATCAGAATCCCATTCAATTGCTTTAAATGAAGAGGTTGGTATTCAAACTTTGTTAAATTCATTTACTAATAATCTTCAAAAAATAACTCATTTTTCGACTGAATATAAAGATTTGTATAATAGAATTTTAAGTTTAAAAATTGAGTTTGATGATATAGCAATAGAAGTTGAAAACTTAAATGAAAATGTTGATTTTGATAGTTCAGAATTAGAAAAGCTAAATGATAGGCTACAACTAATTTATAATTTACAAAAAAAGCATATTGTTAATTCAATTGCTGAATTATTGGTTATACAAGAGGAACTTTCTGTTAAAGTTGATGCTGTTGAAAATTCTTCTGCAACCATTACAGCAAAAGAAAAAGAAGTGAAAGAAGTTGCTGAAAAAATTGATGTTTTAGCAAAAACTATTTTTGAAGAACGTAAAAAAGCAATTCCTGTTTTAATTAAAAAGTTAGAAACATCCTTAGCCAATTTAGGAATGGAAAACACCCGTTTTTCAATAAAAATTAATCACACTAATCATTATTATCAAAACGGGAAAGACGAATTACAATTTTTAATTTCGGCAAATAAAGGAGCTAATTTTGGAGAATTAAAAAAAATAGCTTCTGGGGGTGAAATGTCTAGAATAATGCTATCAGTAAAAGCAATTTTATCTGAATATTTAAAGTTGCCAACAATTATTTTTGATGAAATTGATACAGGAGTTTCTGGCGATGTTTCTCAAAAAATGGCTGAGATAATGAACGGGATGAGTGAAAATATGCAAGTAATTACAATTACACATTTACCACAAATTGCAGCAAAAGGGAAACAACATTACAAAGTTTATAAAGAAGACCTTAATAATAACATTGTTACACAATTAAAAATGCTGTCTGATAGTGAAAGAATTGATGAAATAGCAGAAATGTTAGGTGGTAAAAATATCACTTCAACTGCAATAGAACATGCAAAACAGCTTTTAAATTAAGAAATTAGTATATTTGCACACTAAATAAAAAATAAATCAAAACAAATACATTATGTATAATTTACTTAAAGGGAAAAAGGGAATTATTTTTGGAGCTTTAGATTCAAAATCAATTGCTTGGAAAGTTGCTGAAAGAGCTCATGAAGAAGGAGCTAAATTTGTTTTAACAAATGCCCCAGTTGCTATGCGTTTAGGAACTATTTCAGAATTAGCTGAAAAAACTGGTTCAGAAATAATTGCTGCTGATGCTACTTCAATTATGGATTTGGAAGATTTGGTTGATGGTGCAATGAAAATATTGGGCGGAAAAATTGATTTTGTTTTACACTCAATAGGTATGTCTGTTAACGTTAGAAGAGGAAATCATTATACACTACAAGATTATAATTTCACTAAAACTGGATTTGATGTTTCAGCATTATCATTCCATAGAGTTATGAGTGTTTTGTACAAAAAAGATGCTATGAATGAATGGGGTAGTGTTGTTGCTTTATCTTATATGGCTGCACAACGCGTTTTTCCAGATTATAATGATATGGCCGATAATAAGGCTTATTTAGAATCTGTTGCTCGTAGTTTTGGTTATTTCTTTGGACGTGATAAAAAAGTAAGAGTAAATACAATTTCTCAATCTCCAACACCTACAACCGCAGGAAGTGGTGTTAAAGGATTTGATGGATTTATTGCATATGCTGAAAAAATGTCGCCTCTTGGAAATGCAACAGCATTAGAATGTGCTGATTATACAATTAGTTTATTTTCAGATTTAACTAAAAAAGTTACACTTCAAAATTTATTTCATGATGGTGGATTCTCTAATATGGGAGTAAGTACAGCCATTATGGAAGATTTTATGAAAGATTATAAACCTGAAGAAGAAATTGCAATTGAAGAACCAAAAGTGAAAGATAAAAAGTAATATTTTTATTAATAAAATTTTAAAAGCGATGATTGTTAAATCATCGCTTTTTTTATGCTTTTTTATTAATGTTAAATTATAGAAGTATGAGTATTATCATGGTTTTCTAGAATTAATTCATATAAATTTATGAACTTAAAATTAATACAATATAAAACCTTAATATGAAATCACTTAAAATTGTAGTGCTAGCAAAGCAAGTGCCAGATACCCGACACGTTGGTCCTGATGCAATGAAGCCTGATGGGACAGTTAATAGAGGGAAACTTGCAACAGTATTTAATCCAGATGATTTGCATGCGCTTGAATTAGCTTTAAATTTAAAAGATAGAATTCCAGGAACAGAAATAACCATATTAACAATGGGGCCGCCAAAAGCAGCTGATATAATTAGAGAAGGTTATTATAGAGGAGTAGATTTTGGTGTAATGATTTCAGACAGACGATTTGGTGGGGCAGATACTCTGGCAACAAGTTATACTTTAGCTAAAGGAATTGAAAAGTTAGCACCTTTTGATTTAATATTAGGAGGAAGGCAAGCTATTGATGGTGATACAGCACAAGTTGGACCGCAATGTGCTGATAAACTAAATCTTCCACAAGTTACTTATGTTGAAGAGGTTTTAGAAATTAATGATACCGAAATTATTGTTAGAAGAAGGTTAGAAAAAGGAATTGAAATTGTTTCAGCTCCTTTTCCTTGTTTAATGACTGTTCATGGGTCTTCTCCTAATTGCAGATCAAGACATGCTAAGAATGTAATGAAATATAAATATGCAAGATCTAAAACAGAATTAAGATCTGAAGATGAATTTATGATCGATTTACATACTAAAAGACCACACTTAACTATCCCAGAATGGAGTGTTGAAGATATTGAGGCCGATTTAAACAAAATTGGGCTTTCAGGTTCTCCTACAAAGGTAAAAAGTGTTGAAAACATTATTTTAACAGCTAGTGAAGCAAAATTATTAAATGATTCAGACGCTGATATTGAAATGATGATAAAAGAATTAATTGAACATCATACCATTGGGTAATTTGTATAATATTTAAAAGTAGTAAGTATGAAAAGTGTAATGGTATATTGCGAAGTTGAAAATCAAAAAGTTGCAGATATTAGTCAGGAATTGCTTTCAGCAGGAAAACGTTTAGCACAAAAATTAGGTTGTCCGCTTGAAGCAATGGTTTTTGGATCAAGTTTAAATGGCATTGAAAATCAAATAGCGCCTTTTGGTGTTGATAGATTATTTATAGGAAATAGTATGAGGTTAGAACCTTATAGAACACTTCCTCACGCTGCCTTAGCTTCAAGTGTATTAAAGGAAGAAGATCCTCAAATAGTATTATTTGGAGCAACTTCAGTTGGTAGAGATTTAGCACCAAGATTAGCTTCTGTATTAAATTGTGGTTTAACAGCAGATTGTACAATTTTAGACATTGGTGATCATTTCGTTAAAAAAGAGAAAAAAGAATATAAAGATTTATTGTATGCTATCCGTCCAGCTTTTGGAGGAAGTATTATGGCAAATATTATAAATTGGGATATGCATCCACAAATGGCAACAGTGAGAGAAGGTGTTATGAAGAAAGAAATTTTTGAAGAACACTATTCAACTGAAATTGTTGAAGTTGATGTAAATGCAATTTTAAAAGATGAAGATTTTGTTGTAAAAATAATTGATCGACAAATAAAGGAATCGGGTGTAAATTTAAAAGACGCACCAATTATTGTGGCTGGTGGTTATGGAGTAGGTTCTAAAGATAATTTTGATTTGTTAGTAGAGCTTGCCCAATTATTAGGAGGAGAAGTTGGTGGATCAAGAGCAGCTGTAGATGCTGGTTTTATAGAACATAATCGTCAAATTGGTCAAACCGGAACAACTGTTCGTCCAAAATTATATATAGCCGCAGGTATTTCAGGAGCTATACAGCATACAGCAGGAATGCAAGATGCTTCTATGATTATTTCAATAAATAATGATCCGGATGCTCCAATTAATAAAATTGCAGATTATGTAATTAATGGGGATATAGCTGTTGTGGTTCCTAAAATGATTAAATATTACAAGCAGAACGCAAAATAATTAGTAACTAAAAAGTGAATTTTGTTTAAATTGTTTCAACTTTAAACATCAAATTCAACATAAAATATAAGATAAAATGGATAATTTTTTCAAAGATACACCCGATTTTAAATTTCATTTGGAACATCCTTTAGTTAAAAAAATTGTAAAACTTAAAGAAAACAATTTTAAGGAATCTGAAAGTTATGATTATGCACCTTTAAACCATGATGATGCTATTGATAGTTATGAAAAAATATTAGAAATTGTAGGTGAGATTTGTGCAGATACGATTTCTCCAAATGCAGAAGGAGTTGATATTGAAGGTCCGCATATTGAAAATAATGAAGTTGTGTATGCAAAAGGAACAACTGCAGATTATAAAGCATTATATGATGCTGGTTTAATAGGAATGGCTTTGCCACGTAAATATGGAGGTTTAAATTTCCCATTACTGCCATATGTAATGGCTGCTGAAATGGTTGCGAGAGCGGATGCTGGATTTGCTAATATTTGGGGCTTACAAGATTGTGCTGAAACAATTTATGAATTTGGTACAGAAGAACAACGCGAAAAATACTTACCTCGTTTTAATAGAGATGGAGCTACAGCTGCTATGGTTTTAACAGAACCAGATGCAGGATCTGATTTGCAATCTGTAAAATTAAAAGCAACTTTTGATAAAGATAAAAACACTTGGATTTTAAACGGAGTTAAGCGTTTTATAACAAATGGAGATGCAGACATTTCATTGGTATTAGCACGTTCAGAAGAAAATACAACTGATGCTCGTGGTTTATCAATGTTTATATATGATAGAAATGATCACGCAGTTGAAGTACGACATTTAGAAAAAAAATTAGGAATTAAGGGTTCACCTACTTGTGAGCTGGTATTTAAAAATGCTCCAGCTGAATTAGTTGGAAAGGAACGTTTTGGACTTATTAAATATGTAATGGCTTTAATGAATTCAGCTAGGTTAGGAGTTGGAGCACAGTCTGTAGGAATAGCAGATGCAGCATATAGAGAAGCCTTAAAATATGCAGAAGAAAGAGCGCAGTTTGGAAAATTTATTGTAAAATTTCCAGCAGTATATGAAATGCTTACAAATATGAAAGTTAGGCTAGATGCTTTACGTTCTTTATTATATGAAACAACACGTTTTGTAGATATTTTTAAAACATATGAAGAGGTTTTACGTGAAGGCATATTAGAAAGTGAGCAGCGGATGGAAATGAAAAACTACGGTAAATTAGCAAATGTGTTCACTCCATTAATTAAATTAATTGCAAGTGAAGCTTGTAATAGAATGGCATATGATTCATTACAAATTCATGGAGGAACTGGTTTTATGAAAGATTTCCCTATTGAACGTATATACAGAGATGCAAGAATTACTTCGATTTATGAAGGAACAACACAATTACAGGCTGTTGCGGCAATAAAAGGTGTAACAACTGAAGTCTTCTTAGAACAAATTAAACAATATGATAGTGAAGTTTTAGAAAATACTCCAACGAGAGAAAAGCTTCAAAAAATGACTGATAAATTTGAGTTTATTAGTAAAAAAGTAATAGAAACTAATAATTCAGAATATTTAGATTTTCAGGCTAGACGTTTGGTTGAAATGGCAGGAAATATTATTATGGGTTATTTATTGCTTTTAAACAGTCAACGAGATGAGAAGTTTACTAAATCAGCAAAGCTTTATGTAAATTTAGTAAGTTCTGAAAACAATGAAAAATTTGATTATATAGATAATTTTGAAATTGAAAATTTAGAATTGTATAAATTAACTCAGGTTGAAATTTTAAAAGCAGCTGAAGAATTAGAAGAAGCTTAAAAGTAGTATTTAAAATTTTAAAAGGTTGTTTGAAAACTTTTCAAACAGCCTTTTTTGTTTTTTTAAAAATTAAATTCAATTAATATAAAATATATTAAATTTGAATTTTTAAAAAAGGTATTTGTGAAGTTACAATTTTCAATAATTATTCCTGTTTATAATAGACCTCAAGAAATTGATGAATTATTAAATAGTTTAACAAAACAAGCATATTCTAAAAGCTTTGAAGTAGTTGTTGTTGAAGATGGTTCAGAAAATATTTCAAAAGAAATTGTTGGAAAATATTCCAATGAATTAAATATTCAGTACTTTTTAAAAAATAATACAGGAGCAGGAGCAAGTAGAAATTTTGGAATGCAGCATGCAACAGGAAGTTATTTTATAATTTTTGATTCAGACTGTATCATTCCACCAAATTATTTGGTAGAAGTTGAAAATGCTTTAACTGAAAAATATACAGATGCTTATGGTGGTGCTGATGCTGCTCATGAGTCTTTTACTACCATTCAAAAAGCAATAAGTTATAGTATGACTTCTTTTTTTACAACTGGAGGAATTAGAGGAAGTAAAAAAGCTGTAGATAAATTTCAACCACGTAGTTTTAATTTAGGGATTTCAAAACAAGCTTTTGAAGTTACTGGTGGTTTTGATAAAATGAAAATTGGAGAAGATATTGATTTAACTTTTAGGCTTTGGGAAAATAATTTTGAAACTCAATTTATTGAAAATGCTTTTGTGTATCATAAGCGAAGAACAACTTTCCAACAATTTTTTAGACAAACTTTTGCTTTTGGAAAAGCAAGACCATTTTTAAATAGAAAATATCCTGAAACTTCTAAAATTACCTATTGGTTTCCATCTGTTTTTAGTGTTGGATTTTTAGTTTCATTACTTCTTTCAATATTTGGATTACAATTTTTTATGGGATTTTATATGGCATATTTTGTGATAATTTTTGTAGATTCCTTATTGAAAAATAAAAGTATTAAAGTTGCTTTTTTTAGTGTTTTAACAACACTTGTACAATTTAGTGGTTATGGGTCAGGTTTTATAAAAGGGTTTCTTATTAAATAAACTATTCTTCTTTTGGTAATGGAATAATTTCTAAAAAGTAATAGACAATTGCTCCAACTGAACCTGTAAAAATGAGAATTAAAATCCACATTAATTTTTTATTTGAATCATTTTTAGGGTTGTTAGCGGTGTGAACTATATAGTAAATTTTAATTGCAAGGGCTATAACAGCCATTAAAATTATTATGAGGATAAACCAAAAAAGGGATTGAATAAATTCAATAGGAAATTCACCATTATTTTGCTCTAAAGCAATAATATTTTCAAAAAAGATTGTAAAAAATAGGCTAAAAAATAGTACTAATAGTATAAGAGGTAGAAAAGTAAAAAAGCCTAACCAAAATTTTATAGGAGAATTCATAATTATGTATTTAAAATTACTTCATTAAATATACATAATTTTTTAAAAAAAAGGTTGAGTATTACTCAACCTTTTTACCTTTCCCTTTACTAATTTTTATTGTAAGTTCATTTTTATCTTTATCTAAATCCATTTTAATTGTATCTCCTTCTTTTAATTTAGAATTTACAATTTCTTCAGCTAAAGCATCTTCAATATATTTTTGAATAGCTCTTTTTAACGGTCGAGCTCCATATTGTTTGTCAAAACCTTTGTCAGCGATGTAATCCTTTGCTTCATCAGTTAAAATTAATTTGTATCCTAAATCTACAATTCTAAGGACTAATTTTTCTAGTTCAATATCTATTATAGAGTGAATATCCTCACGTTCTAAGGCATTAAATACAATTACATCATCAATTCTATTTAAAAATTCAGGAGCGAATGATTTTTTTAAAGCATTTTCAATAACGCTTTTTGCATTAGAATCTGCTTGTGCAGTTTTTGATGCTGTTCCAAAACCAACACCAGCACCAAAATCTTTTAATTGACGAGACCCAATATTTGAAGTCATAATAATTATAGTATTTCTAAAATCAATTCTTCTACCTAAACTATCTGTAATATGTCCATCATCTAAAATTTGTAATAACATATTAAAAACATCAGGGTGTGCTTTTTCAATTTCGTCTAATAAAACAACTGCGTATGGTTTACGTCTAATTTTTTCAGTAAGTTGGCCTCCTTCTTCATATCCTACATAACCTGGAGGAGCTCCAATTAAACGAGAAATGGCAAATTTTTCCATATACTCACTCATATCAATTCTTACTAAAGCTTCTTCGCTGTCAAATAATTCTTTAGCTAAAACTTTTGCTAATTGAGTTTTACCTACTCCAGTTTGTCCTAAAAATATAAACGAACCTATTGGCTTGTTGGGGTCTTTTAATCCAACTCTGTTACGTTGTATCGCTTTTACTACTTTTGAAACTGCTTCATTTTGACCAATAACCTTTCCCTTAATTAAATTTGGCAATTCAAATAAACGTTTGTTCTCAGCTTCTGCAACTCTATTTACAGGAATTCCTGTCATCATTGAAACTACTTCAGCAACATTATCTTCAGTAACAATTTCACGATTTAGTTTGGAAGCTTCTTCCCATTTTTGTTGCTCTGTTTGAAGAAGGTTTTCAATTCTTTTTTCATCATCTCTTAAACGAGCTGCTTCTTCATATTTTTGGCCATTTACCGCAGCAGTTTTGTCTTCTTTAATTTTTTCTAATTGAGCTTCTAAATTTAAAACTTCTTTAGGAACAATAATATTAGTAATATGAATTCTAGATCCAGATTCATCTAAGGCGTCAATTGCTTTGTCTGGTAAAAAACGATCAGTCATATATCTATTCGTTAATTTAACACAAGCCTCAATAGCTTCATCTGTATAAGTAACATTATGGTGATCTTCATATTTATCTTTAATATTATTCAAAATTTGAATAGTTTCATCAACAGAAGTTGGTTCAACTAAAACTTTTTGAAACCTTCTTTCTAAAGCACCATCTTTTTCAATATTTGTACGAAATTCATCCAAAGTTGTTGCTCCAATGCATTGAATTTCACCTCGTGCTAAAGCAGGTTTTAGCATATTTGAAGCATCTAAAGAGCCTGTTGCTCCGCCTGCACCAACTATGGTGTGAATTTCATCAATGAACAAAATAATGTCATCGTTTTTTTCCAGCTCGTTCATTAAAGCTTTCATACGTTCTTCAAATTGACCTCGGTATTTGGTTCCTGCAACCAAACTTGCCAAGTCTAATGATACTATTCGTTTGTTGAATAAAATCCTGGAAACTTTGCGTTGAATTATGCGCAATGCTAATCCTTCTGCAATTGCTGATTTTCCAACTCCAGGTTCGCCAATTAACATTGGATTATTCTTTTTACGTCTACTCAAAATTTGAGAAACGCGTTCTATTTCTTTTTGTCTACCTACAACAGGGTCTAAGTTCCCTTCTTCAGCTAAACGCGTTAAATCACGTCCAAAATTATCCAGAACAGGAGTTTTTGACTTTCTTGCAGGAGCTTTCTCTCCTGGTTTTGATTGTTCAAAAGGATTAGATTTTGAAGTGTCGAAATCATCATCTGAAGGATTTTCAGCTTTTGGAGAATTAATTTCTTCGTCCAAAAAGAGTTGCTTAAAAACCGTTTTTACATCCTCATAAGAGGCTTCAAAATTTTGCATTAGCTTTGTTGTTGGGTCATTTTCATTTCTTAAAATGCAAAGTAAAAGGTGTGCTGTATTTACAGCCTCACTTTGATATAATTTTGCCTCTAAAAATGTTGTTTTTAAGGCCTTTTCAGCTTGGCGAGTTAAGTGTAGGTTTTTCTTTTCATTAGAGAATACACTTATTGGATTTGTAGGGCTTAAACCTTCAATTTTTTTACGCAAATGATCTAAATTTATTTCTAAATAATTTAATATATCAATAGCTTTTCCTTCGCCTTTTCTAAGAATACCCAACATTAAGTGTTCAGTTCCTATAAAATCGTGTCCTAAACGTAAGGCTTCTTCTTTACTGTATGCAATCACATCTTTAACCTTTGGTGAAAAATTATCGTCCATTTCTGTAAGTTTATATGGTAAAATTAACTGATTTTTTTCTTTTTTTAACACAAAAACGAGTCCACTTTTTGTAAAATCAAATTTTTAACATTTTTTTAGTTTTAAAAAGTACTGTATATCAGTGCTTTATAAGGTGTTTTAATAGGTGTTTTATTGTTGATAAATATTAAAAAAACAACCATCTATTTAACTTGTGAAAAAGTGAAAAATTGTATATTGCTTTGTTAAATTACGATACTAAAATAAATTAAAAATATATGGCAGACGGAGAAAAACTGATACCAATTAATATAGAAGATGAGATGAAATCAGCGTACATTGATTATTCAATGTCGGTAATTGTTTCAAGAGCTTTACCAGATGTAAGAGATGGTTTAAAGCCAGTGCATAGGAGAGTATTATTTGGAATGCATGAGTTAGGAATTAAAGCAACAGGATCTTATAAAAAATCAGCAAGAATTGTTGGGGAAGTATTAGGTAAATATCACCCGCATGGTGATACTTCTGTTTACGATTCTATGGTGCGTATGGCTCAAAATTGGAGTGTGCGTTATATGATGGTTGATGGTCAGGGTAACTTTGGTTCAGTTGATGGTGATAGTCCGGCAGCAATGCGTTATACTGAGGTGCGTATGCAAAAAATATCTGAAGATATGCTTGCTGATATTGAGAAGGAAACTGTAGATCATAAATTAAACTTTGATGACACTTTAAATGAGCCAACGGTATTACCAACTCGTATACCAAATTTATTGGTTAATGGAGCTTCAGGTATTGCAGTTGGTATGGCAACAAATATGGCGCCTCATAATTTAACTGAAGTTATTAATGGAACATTAGCTTATATAGAAAATAAGGAAATTGAAATTTCTGAGTTGATGCAACATATTAAGGCACCTGATTTCCCAACTGGAGGTATTATTTATGGTTATGATGGTGTAAAAGAAGCTTTTGAAACTGGAAGAGGTAGAATTGTAATGCGTGCAAAAGCAACTATTGAAGAAGTTCAAGGTCGTGAATGTATTATTGTTACTGAAATACCATATCAGGTAAATAAGGCTGATATGATTAAAAAAACAGCAGATTTAGTTAACGAAAAGAAAATAGAAGGAATTTCTAACATTCGTGATGAATCTGATAGAAATGGAATGCGAATTGTTTATATTTTAAAACGTGATGCTATTCCAAACATTGTTTTAAATAAATTATTTAAATACACTGCACTTCAAACTTCATTTAGTGTAAATAATATTGCTTTAGTAAAAGGACGTCCTCAACAATTAAATTTAAAACAATTAATTCATTATTTTGTTGAACACAGGCATGATGTTGTTGTAAGAAGAACAGAGTTTGAACTTAAAAAAGCAGAGGCTAGAGCTCATATTTTAGAAGGTTTAATTATTGCAAGTGACAATATAGATGAAGTTATTAAAATAATTAGAGCTTCTTCTAACGCTGATGAAGCAAGAGAAAGTTTAATGACTCGTTTTGAATTATCAGAAATTCAGGCAAGAGCTATAGTTGAAATGCGTTTACGTCAACTTACTGGTTTAGAGCAAGATAAATTACGTGCTGAATATGATGATATTATTAAATTAATTGCCAATTTAAAAGATATTTTAGGAAATGAAGAAAAACGTTACGAAATTATTAAAGAAGAATTAATAATTGTTAGAGATAAATATGGTGATGACCGAAGATCTGTAATTGAATATGCTGGTGGAGATTTATCAATTGAAGATATGATTCCAAACTCTAGTGTTGTTGTAACTATTTCACACGCTGGTTATGTAAAGCGTACTAATTTAGATGAATATAAAGTTCAAAATAGAGGAGGTCGTGGACAAAAAGGAGTTGCAACTAGAAATGAAGACTTTTTAGAGCATTTATTTATAGGAACCAATCATCAATACATGCTTTTCTTTACTCAAAAAGGAAAAGTATTTTGGATGCGAGTTTATGAAATTCCAGAAGGAGGAAAAACTTCAAAAGGTAGAGCTATTCAAAATTTAATAAATATCGAGCAAGATGATAAAGTAAAAGCATTTCTTGTTACGGAAGATTTAAAAGATGAAGATTATGTAAATAGCCACTATATTATTATGGCAACCAAAGAAGGTCAGGTTAAGAAAACTTCATTAGAACAATATTCTCGTCCAAGAACAAATGGAATAAATGCAATTACAATTAAAGAAGGTGATGAGTTGTTGGAAGCTAAATTAACTACTGGTGACAGTCAGGTAATGTTGGCTGTTAAATCTGGTAAAGCTATTCGTTTTGAAGAGGAGAAAACGCGTCCAATGGGTAGAAACGCTTCAGGAGTTAGAGGAATTAGATTAGCCAATAAAAAAGATGAAGTAATTGGAATGATTACTGTTGATGATTTGAATAGTAATATTCTTGTTGTTTCTGAAAATGGTTATGGAAAACAATCAAGTATTGAAGATTATAGAATAACAAATAGAGGTGGTAAAGGTGTAAAAACAATTAGTATAACTGAGAAAACAGGTAATTTAGTTGCTATTAAAAATGTTACTGATGAAGATGATTTAATGATTATTAATAAATCAGGAATTACTATTAGGTTGGCTGTAACTGATTTAAGGGTTATGGGCCGTGCAACACAAGGTGTTAAATTAATAAATATTAAAAATGATGATTCAATTGCAGCAGTTGCTAAAGTTACACATGAAGAAGAAGAGGAAATTGATGATGTTGAAAATGGCACGGAAATTGAAAACAACAATGAAGAGAGTACAAATAATGAATAAATAAGAATAAATCTAATAAAATGAAAAATCAAATATTATTTTTGTCTGCTTTTTTAGTGAGCATGGCAATGTTCGGTCAAAAAGATGAAATTAAAACGGCCGAAAAAGCAATCAAGTCTAACGATTTTAATGCAGCAGTTTCTGCAATTAATCAAGCAGAAAGTTTAATATCAAGTGCTGATGAAAAAACAAAAGCTAAATTTTATTATATAAAATCATTGGCTTTATACCAAAATGGTGGTCCTCAAATTGATTCTGAAAAAGTAGGGAATGCTTTTAATGAATTAATGAATTATGAAAAAGAAATCAGTTCTTTTAAGTATACTTCTGAAATAGGAGGGTTATTGAATACTTTAATAACTAAAACAGCTGAAAATGCTTCAAAAGATTATAATTTAGCTATTGAATCAAAAGAGCCTTCAGATTTTTTAAAAGCTGCAAAACAGTTTCATCAAGTTTATAAGTTAAGTGCTGCAGATACTGTATTTTTGGATAATGCTGCGTTAATTTATTATTTTGGAAAAGATTTTAAAACTTCTAAAGAATTATATGAAAAACTTTTAGATTTAAACTATACTGGTATAGCTAATGAATTTGTTGCAACTAACAAAGCTGACGGTCAAGATGTTACTTACCCAGATAAAAAAGCGATGGATTTACAGGTTAAATTAGGGCTTGCTGAAAATCCTAGAGTTGAGGCTAAAGATTCAAGACGAGAAATGATCTTTAAAAATTTAGCTCAAAATTATGTGGAATTAGATGATGTGGATAAAGCATTAGAGTTTATTGATAAAGGTAGACAAGAATTCCCTAACAGTTATTCATTGCTTATTGATGAAGCAAATATCTATTATAAAAAAGGAGATAATGCAGGGTTTAAAGAGCGTTTAGAAAAAGCAATTGAAATGAATCCAACTGAGCCAACTTTATACTATAATGTTGGAGTTATGAATATGGATCAAAAGAAAACAGATGAGGCTATTCAGTATTTCAAAAAAGCTATTGAATTAAATCCTAATTATGGAGATGCATATAATAATATTGGAGCAGCAATTATTGAAAAGGCGGCTCCTATAATTGATGAAATGAATAAAAGTTTATCAGACTTTAATAAATACGATAAATTACAACAAAGACAATTTGAGATTTACAGAGAATCAGTTCCTTATTATGAAAAAGCATTTGAACTTAATAAATCAAGTATCAACGTAGTACAAACTTTAATGGGATTGTATGAAAATTTAGGTATGGATGATAAATTAGGAGCAATTAAAGCTGTTTATGAAGAGCTAAAAGGAGAATAAATATTTTAAGATTAAAAAAAAAGAGTCCAATTTAGGACTCTTTTTTTTTACTTTAAAACTTCAATAATAGGTTTTCCAGTATTACCACTTGCTTGAGTAATTTTTAAAAAACTGGTAATTGTTGGGGCGATATCTACAATTGGATAGTATTTATCTGATTGCCCTTTTTTAATTCTATTTCCATAAAAAATTAATGGGACATGTGTGTCATAGCTATACCCTGAGCCATGAGAGGTTCCTGTTTTATTGTGGCTTATTGTTGAAGGGTTTGGTACAAAAAGAATGTCACCAGAAAACTTTTGATTATACCCATTTTGTAAAGTTTTTAGTATACCGAAATTAAAATTAGAACTTTGAAGTGAAAGAGCTGTAATTGATTTATAAACATTGTCAATATTAATTATTTCATCAGCTATTATTTGTGATACATTGTGAACATTAAGTTTTAATTCCTTTAATTTTTCTTTGTTTAAATAAATTTGATAATTTGAAACATTTTCAATTATTTCATTTGAATTAAAATTTTCTATAGTTATTTTATCAAGTGTTTCTTTAAATTCTGAATTATTGAAATAACCCCCAGGAATTTTTAAAGAATTTAAATATGCAGGAACTTCAACTACTGCATGGTCTGCAGTTAAGAATAGCGTGTAATTATTACTTCCTATTTGATTGTCTAAGAATAATAAGAGTCTTTCAATTTCTTTATCCATTCTAATGTAAGTATCTTCTAACTCAATTGCATTAACTCCAAATTGATGCCCTATATAATCTGTGCTAGAATAGCTAATAGCCAAAAAATCTGTAAAGTCACCTTTTCCTAAGTTTTCACCTAATATGGTTGCTTCAGCAAAATCTGTAACTATAGAGTTCCCAAATGGAATAGCTTTAAGTAAGCTATAATTGTTATTTTCTTTTCTTAATTCAGCTAAATTATAAGGAAAAGTAGGTGTTTCTTTACCATTAAATAAACCTTCAAACTTATTATTATCTGTTAAGCTTTCTGTATAAGTGTTAATATCAAAATAAGTATCCCAAGTTTTGTTTAAATAGTCGTTTGCTTTCCCAGAGTTGTTAAAATTTGTTACCCAATTTGGTAATTCATTCATATAAAATGTGCTGGAAATAAATTTCCCTTCATTACCTCCTTCAAACCAATATGCTGCATTTGCTGTGTGTCCAGCTGGTAAAATTGCAGATCTGTCTTTAATTGATATTCCAATAGATTTACCTTTCATATTTTGAGCTAATCTAAGTTGGTCTAAAATTGTAGTGGTTAGCATTTTTTGAGGTGACTTTTTTCCACCAGTTTTTGCGCCAACAGTTTCATAGCGTATATCATCTACGCAATAAACGGATCTTTTTTCATATTTATCATACCAATCGTTTGAAATAATTCCATGGTTGGTTGGTGTTGTTCCGGTATAAATTGAAGCATGACCAACGGCAGTATATGTTGGAATATAGTTATAATGTACATTTTCTAAATTATAGCCATTGCTCATTAAGCGTTTAAATCCGTTGTTACCATACTTGTTATAGAATTTAATCAAATAGTCATATCTCATTTGGTCAACAACAATACCTATCATTAGTTTTGGTCGTTTAAAATCGTCACTTAATTCTATTGTATTTTCAGTAGTTACAAAAGTGGTTTTTTTCGATTTCACAGCTATACATTGAGAAAAAATGATACTTAAAAAAAGGAAAACTAGGAGTCTTTTCATTTTAATGAAATTAAAGGTTTTAATAACTGTAAAAATACTATATTTTTTAGGGTCTAATGAATTTTATGTTACAAAAACAGTATACGTTGTATTAATTTAATATTTTAGCCAAAAAGAAATTGAATGAATTATATAGAGCATGTAGGTAAATATTTTTTAATGCTTAAACAAGTTTTTAAAAAGCCACAAAAATGGTCTGTTTTTAAAGAAATGCTCTTTAGAGAAATAGAAGATTTGGGGCTAAAATCATTAGGAATTATTGCTTTTATATCCTTTTTTGTTGGTGGTGTTGTAGCAATTCAAACAGCTTTAAATGTAGATAGTCCTTTTATACCCAAATATTTAATTGGTTTTGCTACAAAGCGCTCTATGATTTTAGAATTCGCTCCAACATTTATGTGTGTAATTTTAGCAGGTAAAGTTGGTTCCTACATTTCATCAAGTATTGGTACTATGAGAGTTACTGAGCAAATTGACGCCTTAGAAGTTATGGGGATTAATTCTTTAAATTATTTAGTATTACCAAAAATAATTGCAACACTTTTCTTTTACCCTTTATTAATTTTATTAGCAATGTTTTTGGGGATTTATGGTGGTTATGTTGCGGGAACATTAACAGATTTGTTTTATAGTGAAGATTATATTTATGGAATTCAACTAGATTTTAAACCATACTTTGTTCAATATGCATTAATTAAAACATTGGTTTTTGCATTTGTAATTGCAACCATTCCTGCTTACCACGGTTATTATGTAAAAGGAGGTTCTTTAGAAGTAGGAAGAGCTAGCACACAAGCTGTTGTATGGACTAGTGTTGTTATAATTTTATTAAATTATTTCTTAACTCAAATGCTTTTAGGATAATGATTGAAGTAACAGATTTATATAAAGAATTTAATGGAGTTCCTGTTTTAAAAGGTATTTCAACAACTTTTGAAAAGGGTAAAACCAATATGATTATTGGTCAAAGCGGATCTGGTAAAACAGTTTTTTTAAAATGTTTATTAGGCTTGCATAAACCTGATAGTGGAATTATTTCATTTGATGGAAGAAAGCATACTGAATTAGATATTAAATCACATAGGCAATTACGACAAGAAATAGGAATGGTATTTCAAGGTGGCGCTTTATATGATTCTTTAACGGTTGAAGAAAATATTATGTTTCCTTTAAAAATGTTTGCAGATCAATCTGTTTCAGAAATGTTGGATAGAGTAAATTTTGTATTAAAGCGTGTGAACTTAACAGATTCAAATAAAAAATTCCCGGCAGAATTATCTGGAGGAATGCAAAAAAGAGTATCAATAGCACGTGCAATTGTTATGAATCCTAAATATTTATTTTGTGACGAACCTAACTCAGGTTTAGATCCAAATACTGCAACAGTAATTGATAATTTAATTCAAGAAATTACTCAGGAATATCAAATTATTACTATTATAAACTCACATGACATGAATTCTGTAATGGAAATTGGAGAAAAAATAGTGTTTTTAAAAAATGGTGTAAAAGCGTGGGAAGGATCCAATAAGGATATATTTAAAACTGAAAATGAGGCGATTGTGAATTTCGTGTATTCATCTAATTTATTTAAGAAAGTAAGAGAGGCATATTTAAATGAAACTAAATAGCAAAGTTGTTTGTTTTATTAAAATATACCCTTATATTTGCAGCCGCTAAAAGGAAAAATGACCTGGTAGCTCAGTTGGTAGAGCACCTCCCTTTTAAGGAGGTGGTCCTGGGTTCGAGCCCCAGCCCGGTCACTAAAACTTCTCTAAATTATGGAGAAGTTTTTTAATTTTTAATTGCGGTGAGATACTCAAGTGGCCAACGAGGGCAGACTGTAAATCTGCTGCGCAAGCTTCGAAGGTTCGAATCCTTCTCTCACCACAAAAACCTCAAACTTTATTATGTTTGAGGTTTTTTTGTTTTTTAAAATAAATGTTTAACTAAATAATAAAAATATTAAACAAAATAAGTATATTTGTAAAAGTTTAAATAAAATTTGATATGATAAAAAAATATTTGACTTTGTTTTTAGTGCTTTGTTTTTCATTCGCATTTTCTCAAAATTCAGGACAAATAAAAGGGAAAGTAATAGATGCTAAAACTAGAGAGCCTATTCCTTTTGTAAATATTGTACTTGTAGGCACTAACATTGGTGCATTTTCTAATGAGATTGGAGATTTTCTAATGACTAATATTCCATTTGGCTATATTTCAGTTCAAGCCTCATTTTTAGGATATTCAACTGCTTTTTCTGAAGAATATTTGGTTACAAATGAAAAGATACCTTACATTTTTATTGAATTAACTCAAAATACAGAAACGTTAGATGAAGTACTAGTTCAAAGTAAGTTATTCAAAACTTCTGTTGAAAGCCCTTTGTCCAAACAATCATTGGGAATTGCTGAAATTGAAAAAAACCCTGGAGGAAATAGGGATGTTTTAAAAGTGATTCAATCATTTCCGGGAGTTGCATCTAATCCTGGATTTAGAAATGATATTATTATTAGAGGAGGTTCTCCTGTAGAAAATAAATTTTATTTAGATGGCGTTGAGGTCCCAGTAATAAATCATTTTCAAACACAAGGTTCAACAGGTGGCCCTGTAGGGATTATGAATGCAGATTTAATTAGAAATGTAGATTTTTACACAAGTTCATTTCAGGCAAATAGGGGCAATGCTTTAAGTTCTATAATAGAATTTTCACAAAAAGATGGAAATCCAACTAAATTAAATACAAGGGTAACAGCAGGAACATCAGATGCAGGTTTAACTATTGATGGCCCAATAAATGAGAAAACAACCTTTATTGCTTCAGTACGTCAATCTTATTTGCAGTTTTTATTTAAATTAATAAAATTACCATTTTTACCAACGTATAACGATTTTCAATTTAAAGTAAAACATGAGTTATCTTCAACTAGTGAGATTAGTATTATTGGATTAGGAGCAATTGATAATTTTAAGTTAAATACAACTGTAAATAATAACATCACTGATGAGGATATTTTGAAAAGGAATAATTATATATTGGGAAATATTCCAATACAAAAACAGTGGAATTACACTATTGGAGCAGTTTATAAGCATTTTAGTGAAAATTCTATGCGTCAGGTTGTTTTAAGTAGAAATGAATGGGAAAACAATGCTAAAAAGTATTTTAATAATACTAACAATGCTTCTGATTTGTTATTGAAGTATAGTTCTAAGGAAGTTGAAAATAAATTGAGATTTGAAAATTTACAAACCACTAATAATAATTATAAAATAAATATAGGTTTTGGGCTTGAAAATGCTGAATATTCTAATGCTACTTTTCAAAAAATTGCAAATTCAAATGGTATTTCAGAAATAGATTTTATATCTAATTTATCAATGCTGAAATACAGTTTGTTTGGTCAAGTTTCAAAAAAATATTTTAACTCAGAATTAGGCGTTTCATTTGGAATTAGAGTTGATGGGACAGATTATAATAATGAAATGAAGAATGGATTAAATCAGCTTTCTCCAAGATTGTCTCTATCCTATGAAATAAATAAAAATATAACTTTTAATGCTTCAGCTGGTAGCTATTTTCAATTGCCAACATATACAATTTTGGGATATAGAAATGAAGTTGGAGAATTAGTAAATAAAAATAACGAGTTAAAATTTATAAATGCAAAGCATTTGGTTTCTGGAATAGAATTCAAGTCTGCTGGCAATTCAAAAATATCTTTAGAAGGTTTTTATAAAGTTTATAAAAATTATCCATTTTCAGTACGTGACCAAATAAGTTTGGCAAATTTAGGGTCTGATTTTGGAGTTGTTGGTAATGAGGAAGTTATATCGAATTCAGAAGGAAGATCATATGGTTTTGAGGTTTTCGCCCAAAAAAAATCATATAGTGGTTTATATGGGTTGGTTTCCTATACTTTTGTTGTTAGTGAGTTTAAAGATAAAACTGATAAATTTATAAGTTCTAGCTGGGACAATAAGCATTTATTAACGGTTACTGGAGGGAAAAAATTGAATAAAAATTGGGAAATTGGAGGGAAATTTAGGTTAGTTGGTGGAAGTCCATTTACACCATATAATATTGATGCTTCTTCAAATATTGAAAATTATAATGTTTCTAATCAAGGTATTTTAGATTATAATATAATAAATACGAAACGTTATAATACATATCATCAATTGGATTTTAGAATTGATAAAACGTGGTATTTAAAGCGGTTTTCATTAAATTTTTATGTTGATATTCAAAACTTGTATGCAAGTGAAAGTATCCAACAATCATATTTAATTCCTTCTATTGATGAAAATGGTAATAGAATAATTGATACAAATAACAATTCAAAATATATATTGGAAGATATTGAAAATTCTTCTGGAAATGTGCTGCCTAGATTTGGGGTTATTATTGATTTTTAAAATTTAATTTACCTCAATATTATTATTGTTTAAACGAGTTTTTAACCACTTATTTAAAAGAATTTTTTGTTTAACTGAATTTGGAATAGAGTCGAACCAAACTGAGTTAAATACAATTATTGTATCAGTAGTTTTAAAATTAGTTTTTATTATATTACCGTAACTAAGTTGTTTTAAGCCATTGTAATTAATTTTTGCTTCTTGGCTTATTTGATTAAAAGGAATTTGGTAATTATAAAATTTTGATAATTCAGATTCAAGTAATTTAATTTTATCTTCCTTTTCTTTAATTGATTCGTCTCTTGAAGAAATAATTTTTTGATTTTGAGCATACAAATCTGATAAGTTTTCAACTTCATGTCTTAAGTCTGAATCGTCTATCCCTTGTTGAATAATAAAATTTGCTTCGTTTAAGCCATAATCTGGCAACTTTTGTTTCCAAGCTTCAATTTCTTCAGTTGAAAGTTTATTTCCGTATATAAAAACCTTTATACTTTTATCTGAATAATTAATGTTTTCTTCAACTTCATCAATAATACTTATTCCACTTTTTTTAATGTCATCAATTAAATCTTGTGCGTGCTGTTTAAATCTATTTTCTTTATATAGGTTAATAAACATATAAATACTTCCTGCAAAAACTAAAAGTGCAACAAATGAAGCAAATCTGGCAACTCTTTTTCGTTTACCTGAATTTATATATTTAACCATTGGGAAGTTCAAAAACTTAACAATTACAAATGTTGCTAATGCAATATAAATGGTGTTAATACTGAATAAAAACATGGCTCCAGCAAAATAACTTAAGTTGCCAACAGCCAAACCATAACCGGCTGTACATAATGGAGGCATTAAAGCAGTTGCAATTGCAACACCAGCAACAGTATTTGTTTGTTTACTTCATCGGCTTAAAGCTATAATTAATGCTAATCCACCAGCTGTGGCTATAAAAACATCACGGACATCTGGAGCTGTTCTGGCAAGTAATTCGGGTGTTTCGTTTCTAAATAATGGAATTAAAAAAAATAAAAAAGAAGTGATTAAACTTAAACCAACCATAACACCAAGGTTAATAAGTGATCTCTTTAAAGTATCAACATCATTAATTCCAATTGATAAGCCAACTCCTAATATTGGACCCATTAGGGGAGAAATTAACATAGCACCAATAACTACAGCTGCTGAACTAATATTTAAACCAATAGAAGCTATTAAAATTGAAAAGACTAATACCCAAGCAGTATGACCTTGCATGGAAATATTTCCTTTTATATCTTCAATTGTCCCTTTTTTATCAGTGTCTTTTCTAATATCTAAAATTTCGTGTAAAAAAACTTTTATATCACTAAGTAAAGGAGTTTTTTTACTACTAGTTTCATTAGTGTTTTGATTATTATGTAACTTTTCCATAATTTTTTAAAATTTAAAATTCCCTAATGATTTAAGTTTGTCAGCTTAAATTAAAAACCTTTTTAAAATGTTATTTTTCGAAATTTACTTCTGCATTTTGATTGAATAAATATGTTCTTTTACTATGCATTTCAACACATTCAATTCGAGTTCTTCTTGTAGCTCCTTTTTTGTATGTTTTTCCTTTGAAATTAAATAAATTTCCTTCATTTAAATCAAAGATAAAACTCTTTCCTGTATTTTCATCAAATTGTTTTAATGCATATGTTAATTTCACATCTGCACCAGTACTTGCTTTTGGGTTTTTAAAATAATTAGCTAAAAGTGGAAGTAATTCTTGTGGATATATTGAAGGTTGAATAAAAGGCAACATTAAATGTTGAAAATTACGTTTCCATTCAATACCATGTGGTTTTGCGCGTTTATTTTGTTTGTAAGTTACAAAATGTGCAATCTCATGAATTAATGTAAGTAAAAACTGATATTCATTTAAGCTATTATTAATTGTAATTTGAAAAGAACCATTTAATAGCCTTTTAAAATCGCCATGTTTAGAGGTTCTATTGTTTACAATCTTAATCTCTATATGATGTTCTTCTAGTATTTCCTGAACTAAAAATATAGAATTTTCAGGAATGTATTTTGAAAGTTTGTGAATCATAAATTATGGTGTGGTTGAAGACACCTCTAAAATTTTACCATTATAAAATTTATTTCCGTTAAGTGCAAAATTGTAAATATACTCAGCTATTTCAGTGGCTGAAATTGGTGCTTTATAACCTGGAAAAGCTTCATCTAACATTTCTGTTTGTACAGCTCCTAAAGCAAGAATATTAAATGAAATTTGTTGCCCTTTATATTCTTCAGCAAGTAATTCAGAAAGTGTAATAACAGCTCCTTTTGAAGAGCTATAAGCAGCTAATCCAGGAAATTTCATACTTCCTTGAACGCCTCCAATACTACTTATAGTAACAACATGGCTACCTTTTGAAAGTGAAGGAATTAACTGTCTTGTAAGTTCTGCAACAGCAAAAACATTTACATTGTAAACCTCTAAAAAATCTGTGTAAGTAAGTTCACTAAAAGGTTTATTAATTAATTTTCCAGCATTATGGATTAAAATATCTACTGATTTCCAGTTTTTCAAAACAAAATCGGTTACTTTTTCAAAATCTTTTTGTTGTGATAGGTCAACAGAAAGACACGTAATATTTTGTTGTCCTAATTTTTTTAATGGTTCAGAATTTCTTGATAATGCTAAAACATTGAAATTGTTTTTAGCAAAAAGTTGTGCCAATTCAAAGCCAATTCCTCTGCTGGTTCCTGTAATTATAATAGTTTTCATTATTTAATTTTCAAAAATTATATGTTGATAAGCTCCAATATCTGCTGGAAAAACTCTCAACTTACCTAAAATATCATTTGGAACTTGTATAGTTCCTTGAGCATTTGCTTTCTTAATTGCGACAGATTTTTCACCAATAATTAACTTGTTATTTTGAGGTGATTTAAAATTGGATTTACCATTTAAAATATTGTTTTGGTAAAAAGTTATATTAGTAAAGTCGTATTCAGGTATTGTGGAATAGGAGTTGTTATAATCGTTGAATTTAAGTAAGTTGTTTTTGAAAGAATAATTAAAAACAGAACCTTCAACTTTATGAATAATTAATTCAACATTATTGCTTCCATCTATAATGCAACTTGTAAAGTTTGCTTCCTCTAAATTTCTTGTTTCAACAACTTGAGTATTGTTTTCAAAATATGTAAAATAATTATTGATTAAAACACTTGGATATTCTCTAAAGCTATTATTCCAAAAATTTGTAAAAGTTGAATGTGTAAAGTTATATTTCCCTCCAATTATGCAGGCTAAAGAAGATTGTCCGCTGTTGTTTATAACTAAATTTTCTCCGTTAATAGTTGTTTCTCTACCTAATAAACCAAAATTAGAGCTATTATAAATTTGTGTATTTTTAATAGTTAAAGTTGGTGTTGAAATCTCTCCAATAGAATCTGATATAATGCCAATAGTGGCATTTTTTATAATTGTATTTTTGATAGTATTATTTTTGCTACCTGCTCTTAGCCAAATTGTTCCCCATTGCCCAGGTATTTCACTAAACTTTGGTTCTAATCTATCTCCTTCAAAAATTACTTGATTGGATAATTCGCCTTTTATAGTTAGTGTAGCTTTTTTAGAAATTATAAGTCCTGAATTTGCATGGAAATGAATATTTGTTCCAGCTTCAATAGTTAAAGATTTGTTTTCAGGAACCGCACAATAACCATATATTACGTATGGTTTTTCATTTGTAAACGTTGTATTTTCATTTAAATAAAATCCGTTAACATTTATATTTTTACCATCTCCATCAACGCCTATTTTAATAGTTTCAACAATTCCTTGGCTATTTTTTGAAGGAAATAAAAAGTGGGCATCTTTTACTAATGTAACTAATTTAACATCTTGCAAATATGTGTCGCTATCAAAAACTATAGAATCTGTGTAAATTGGATTTGTAACTTGAGCATAATTTATGGTAGTTTCTATAAAAATATAAATACTATCTTTTGCTAAAATTTCTATATTTTCGAAATGTTTACCAGCAATCCCATCAACATTTAATCGGTACATAGAATTTTCTCCTCTGCCTAATCTTATAGCAGGAATTGAGATTGCATTATTACTTTTATTGTAAACTTTTAAATTGTAAGTGCTTGAGCCTATGTTGGAAAAAGCAGTATCTAAATAAACAGTATCTTTTGAAAACAACAACTTACCAGTACTTAACTCTGCCGAAAAGTCCTTTCTACACGAAGTTAGAAGTGTTATTAAAACTAAGAAAACAATTGTAAAAAAATGACGCATACTAGCAGTTTTCAGTAAAAATAAGAATAAAAAGTTGATTTATTTTTTTACCAATTCAATTTCAAATAATTTACTCCAATGTTTACCAGTTACAAAAAGGCGGTTATTAATTTTGTCATAAGCAATTCCGTTTAAAACCTCATCATCACTATTTAATTGTTGTGACTTTAAAATTTCATTTTGCAAACCAGTTAGGTCTGCAACCCCTTCAACTTTTCCAGTTAATGGATCTACTATTAAAATAGAGTTTTTTTGCCAAATGTTGGCGTAAATTTTTCCGTTTATATATTCAAGTTCGTTTAATTTTTCAACTTTTTGTTGATTTGTATAGGCTTCAATATAGGTTTCTTCAACTAAAGTTTCCGGATTTAAAAACCAAATTCGCTCTGATCCATCAGATTTTATAATTTTTTCTCCGTCATTTGTTAATCCCCAACCTTCTCTGCTTTTGGTATATTTAAATTCTTTTTCTTTTTCAAAAGTTTCTAAGTTATATACCAAGCCAAAACCTCCTTGCCAAGTTAATTGATGTAGTTTATTATTGAAAACAGTAATGCCTTCCCCAAAATATTTTTCATCAAGATTTTTTTGTTGTAAAACTTTCCCTGTAGTTAATTCCACTTTTCGTATTGATGAAGCTCCTTTTTGACCAGTTCCTTCATATAAAAATCCATTAAAATATTCTAAGCCTTGCGTGTAAGCTTCTTTATCATGAGGATAAGTGTTAATAATAGTATATGTATAAATTTCTGGAGCAATATCTGCCATAAAATAAATTGAGTTTGAAACTTTTTCTGTTTTATTTTCAAAAAAGAGTAGGGCAGTAATAGTATGTTTTCCTAACTTATAATCATTAATTTTTAAAGAAATTGATTTAGAATTGCCTTCAATTTTAATTTTATCTATGGAAAATTGAACAGAATCAATAACTTTATTTTCCTTTTCAGAAATGGAAATTACCAATTCTTGGTTAATTTGTATTTTATTAGGAGAATTTAAAATAAATTTATACTCACTTTTGCACGAAATTAACGTTAAGATTACAAAAAATCCAACAACATACTTGTGTAACATGGTATTTAATAGCGATTAATTAATATTTACGTAAATAAAATAAATTATTTGTTTGAAGTTTCAAAAATATAGTTAAATTTGCAGTCTGAAAAATAAAAATAGAATTAAAACGAGTTCACAATGAAAAAAGGTATACATCCAGAAAATTATAGATTGGTAGCATTTAAAGATATGTCTAATGAAGATGTGTTTTTGACTCGTTCAACAGTGAATACAAAGGAGACTCTTGAAGTAGATGGTGTTGAATACCCTTTAGTGAAATTAGAGATTTCAAGAACATCACATCCGTTTTACACAGGTAAGTCTAAATTGATTGATACTGCAGGACGTATAGATAAATTCAAATCTAAATACGCTAAATTTAAAAAGTAATTAAATTTATAGTTTAAAATATTTAAAAACCTCAACTTTAGTTGAGGTTTTTTTTGTTTATAAATACTTCACCTTTAATAAATTAAAACATTTTTATAAAAAAGTATTATCTTGTTAAAAAAAAGATATGCCTATTTACATGGATCGCCATGATGTTTCTGAAGCAGTAACAGCTGAAAACGTGGCGCAATTACACAGAGAAGATTTAAAAATTGAACATCAATTTAATTGTAGAGGATTAACGTATTGGTTTGATGAAAAAAGGAAAACTGCATTTTGCTTGGTTGAAGCACCAAATAAAGAGTCAGTTTTAAATATGCACAATAAAGCTCATGGAGATGTGCCTCATAGAATTATTGAAGTTGATGAGAAAATAGTTGAATCTTTTTTAGGTAGAATTGAAGACCCTATAAAGGCTCAAAATACAGAATTAAACATTATAAACGATCCTGCTTTTAGGGTTTTAATGGTTATACAAACAAGTAGTTATTTAAATAGGTTAGAAGCAGATCAATTTAGTTTGTTTTCTCAAAAATTTCATAATAGTGTTTCAAAGTCAATAAAACATTTTAAAGGTAGAATTGTAAAAAAAGATAATAATAATTATTTAGTTTCTTTTAAATATGTGAGCAATGCCGTTTTTTGTGCTTTAAAAATTCAATCAAATTTTAAATATATTACTCCAAAATTTGATTTACCAAACAGAAAAATTAATATAGCATTAAGTGCAGGTGTTCCTGTTTCTGATAAGGATACTATTTTTGAAGATGCTATTATCTTAGCTTCAAGGATGTGTGAAGTAGTAGAAGGACAATTGGTTGTGTCTACCGAAGTAAAAAAATTGTATGAGAGTGAAAATAGAAATGCAATTATAAATAAGGAG